>OBZR01001225.1_pt1 | contig 9802 bp, 9 predicted proteins | sample 1495541 | NCBI WGS metagenome assembly OBZR01 (sample SAMEA2580240, study PRJEB22360) | human gut metagenome | biome: human gut; feature: human-associated habitat; material: faeces | place: Denmark | collected 2008/2010 | reverse complement strand
CAGCCGCCCGCGCGGGAAAAAGCCTTGGGGGCGTTGGCGGCAGCCGATACAAACATCTTCATCAACCACCACAAAGCCATCTTCACGCTTATGCATTGCGCCGCTGGGGCAGACTTTTGTACATGCGGGGTCATCGCAATGGTTACAGGAGATGGAGAGATAATAAGCGAACACGTTCTGGTGCCAGACGCCATTATCTTCCTGCCAGTCGCCGCCAGCGTATTCATAAATACGGCGGAAACTGACTTCCGGGCCAAGATCTTTAAAATCTTTGCACGCCAGTTCGCAGGTTTTACAGCCAGTACAGCGGCTGGAATCGATAAAAAATCCATATTGTGTGGTCATGGGCTACTCCTTAAACCTTTTCGATCTGGACAAGATTGCTGTGCGACGGGTTTCCCTTTGCCAGCGGTGAAGGGCGGTGAGAGGTCAGAATATTGATACTGCCGCCGTGATCGACCCGGTCACCAAACATATCCGCTTCAAGCCACGCACCTTGCCCGATGGCGGTAACGCCAGGCAGAATACGCGGAGTCACTTTTGCGGCAATCAGCATTTCTCCATTATTGTTAAATACCCGCACGGTATCGCCATGACGGATACCGCGTGCCTGAGCATCAATGGGGTTGATCCACACCTCTTGTGGGCAGGCCTGCTGTAACACATCAATATTGCCGTAGCTGGAGTGGGTACGCGCTTTGTAATGGAAGCCCGTTAACTGCAGTGGATAGGTTTTCCGCAGGGGATCGTCCCAGCCATCAAAACCTGGGGTATACGCAGGAAGGGGATGAATAATTTCATCTTTTTTCAATTCCCAGGTATCTGCAATCTTCGCCAGTCGTTCAGAATAAATTTCGATTTTCCCCGAAGGTGTTTTCAACGGGTTTGCCTGTGGATCTTCACGGAATGCGCGGAAAGCGACGTAGTGTTCTTCCGGGCATTTTTTCTTAAAGATCCCGGTCGTTTTCATCTCCTCGTAGTCGGGCATCTCAGGGTTACGTTCCTTCGTTTTCGCATGGAGATATTTGATCCATTCATGCTGACTGCGACCTTCAGTAAAGGTTTGATAAACGTCTGGTCCTAAGCGTTTGGCGACTTCACTCAGCATCCAGTAGATGGGTTTGCGTTCAAATTTTGCTGAGGTTGCGGGTTGGGCGAGGATCACATAGCCCATATTCCCTGCAGATTCATGAGAGATAAGGTCTTCTTGCTCTGTTGGCATCAGGTCGGGCAACAGGATATCGCAATACTTAGCCGAGGCCGTCATGAAGTGGTCAATGCCAACAATCATCTCGCACTTGCTGTCATCCTGAAGCACCTCATGGGTGTGATTGATGTCGCCATGTTGATTGATCAATGTGTTACTGGCGTAGCACCATAAAAACTTGATGGGGACATCCAGTTTTTCTTTTCCACGAACACCATCACGGGTCGCGGTCATTTCCGTACCATGGTCGATGGCATCTGTCCATGTAAAGACGGAAATCTGCGTTTTAACAGGATTCTCGAGCATCGGGAACCATTCTACCCCCAGATCCCAGCTACCTTCGCGTACGCCTGAGTTGCCGCCGTTTATGCCGACGTTGCCGGTGAGAACGGAAAGCATGGCAATAGCGCGGGATGTTTGCTCGCCGTTGGAATGTCGTTGTGGCCCCCAACCCTGACAAATATAAGCAGGTTTTGCTGAACCGATCTCTCGTGCCAACTGGATAATTTTTTCTGCCGGGATGCTGGTGATTTTTGCTGCCCATTCCGGCGTTTTAGCTATGCCGTCAGGCCCTTCGCCCAGAATATAGGCTTTATAATGCGCGTTACGTGGTGCGTTGGCGGGCAGCGTTTTTTCATCGTAACCAACACAATATTTGTCGAGAAATGGCTGATCGACCATGTTTTCAGTAATCAGTACCCAGGCAATCGCACAGGCCAGTGCGCCATCGGTGCCAGGGCGAATGGGCAGCCATTCATCTTCACGCCCGGCAGCAGTGTCGTTATAACGTGGATCGATGACGATCATGCGTGCGTTTGAACGTTCGCGGGCTTGCTCGACGTAGTAAGTGACACCACCGCCGCTCATCCGCGTTTCTGCCGGGTTATTTCCGAACATAACGACCAGTTTCGTATTGGCGATATCATCCGGGCTGTTGCCATCATTGGCACCGAACATATAACTCATTGCGGCACTGATCTGTGCGGTACTGTAGCTGCCATAGCGACTGAGAAAACCACCGCAAGAGTTCATCAGACGGTACGGGACGTTTGAGTTGGTGATGTTTCCGCCATCTACGCCTGTTCCGTACAGGACATGTACAGCCTCATTGCCGTAATCTTTCAGGATCCGCCGAAGATTATCACTGATGGTATCCAGGGCTTCGTCCCAACTTATCCGTTCAAATTTACCTTCACCGCGCTTGCCGACGCGCTTCATGGGATATTTCAACCTATCAGGATGATTCATCCGTCGGCGGATAGAGCGCCCGCGTAAACACGCTCGAACCTGATGATTACCGTAGACGTCGTCACCTGTCGTATCAGACTCCACCCAGTACACGGTGTCATCTTTCACATGCAAACGTAACAGACAGCGGCTCCCGCAGTTAACGGTGCAGGAACTCCAGACCGCTTTCTCTTCTACCGGAGCCTCTGCCGCCCGGACCATTTGGGAAAATGGCAGAGTGAAAGCACTGCTTGCCAGCGCAAGACTGCCAAGTGCGGAGGTTTTCATCAGACTTCTACGGCTGATTTCAGCCTTCATGAGCGCCTCTGTGGTATGGATTTTCATCATTACTCACTTATTGCTTTTCAAACAAAATGTCATGCCAGAATTTATGGTTGTCGTGGGTTATATTTTTTCGATCTCGACCAGATTAGTGTGCTGCGGGTTTCCCTTCGCCAGTGGTGAAGGGCGCAGAGTGGTTAGCGTATTCACACAGCCGCCATGGTCGATTTTATCGCCAGACATATTGGCCTCGTGCCAGGCTCCCTGGCCCATAGCGCTAACTCCAGGGAGAATACGTGGTGTTACTTTGGCTGGTAGCCGAACTTCGCCACGATGGTTAAACACCCGCACCATATCGCCGTTGGCAATCCCACGTTTCTGCGCATCTATAGGGTTGATCCACACCTCCTGACGGCAGGCAGCCTTCAGGAGATCAATATTGCCGTAGGTCGAGTGAGTACGGGATTTGTAATGGAAACCAAACAGTTGCAGTGGGAAGGTTCTACGTTCAGGGGAGTTCCAGCCTTCAAAGGTTGAGGCATAAACTGGCAATGGGCTTATCACTTCATCTTTTTCCAGTTCCCAGGTACGGGCAATTTCCGCCAGCCTGCTGGAATAAATTTCAATCTTACCGGAAGGCGTTTTAAGTGGATTTGCCTCGGGGTCGTCACGAAATGCTTTGTAGGCGACAAAATGGCCATTGGGATCTTTACGCTTATAGATACCCATTTTTTTCAGTTCGTCGTAAGACGGTAACGCCGGATCTTTGGCAAGCATTTTGGCGTACAGATGTTGTAACCATTGTTCCTGCGTGCGACCTTCTGTGAACTTTTGATAGACGTCAGGTCCAAGACGTTTCGCGACTTCACTCAGGATCCAGTAAATCGGTTTGCGTTCGAATTTTTCGCTGGTGACAGGCTGGAGGAAAATGAGATATCCCATGTTACCGGCGTAGTCGTTAGGAATAATATCTTCCTGCTCAACGGTCATCAGGTCTGGCAGCAGAATGTCGGCATATTTTGCCGATGAGGTCATAAAGTTTTCGATGACCACAATCATTTCGCATTTCGATTCGTCCTGCAGAATTTCATGCGTTTTGTTGATGTCAGAATGCTGATTAACGAGGGTATTTCCCGCGTAGTTCCAGATGAACTTAATGGGCACATCCAGTTTATCTTTGCCGCGGACGCCGTCGCGGATTGCCGTCATTTGCGGACCATGATCGATAGCATCTGTCCAGCTGAAGCAGGAGATTGACGTTTTGACCGGATTATCCAGCACCGGCAGGCGTTCTATGGTAATGGTATAGGTCGATTCACGCGCGCCACTATTTCCGCCGCTGATGCCGACATTGCCCGTCAAAATAGGTAACATAGCAATAGCGCGTGCAGTCAGTTCGCCGTTTGCCTGGCGTTGTGGCCCCCAGCCCTGGCAGATATAAGCGGGTTTTGCTGTGCCAATTTCACGCGCCAGTTTGATGATACGGTCCTCCGGGATACCGGTAATTTGCGAAGCCCACTGCGGCGTTTTCGCTGTTTTATCGTCACCTTCACCAAGAATATAGGCTTTATAGTGACCATTTTTGGGTGCATCTGCGGGTAAGGTTTTTTCGTCATAGCCGACGCAGTATTTATCGAGAAAAGGTTGATCAACGAGATTTTCGTTAATCAATACCCAGGCAATACCCGCAACCAGCGCGGCATCGGTGCCCGGGCGAATAGGGAGCCATTCGTCTTCACGACCGGCAGCCGTATCGGTATATCGCGGATCGATAACAATCATTTTGGCGTTCGATTTCTCGCGCGCTTTTTCAAGAAGATAAGTGATGCCACCACCGCTCATGCGGGTTTCTGCCGGGTTGTTACCAAACATCACGACCAGCTTGCTGTTTTCAATATCCGTGGTGCTGTTGCCATCATTACTGCCGTAGGTGTAGGGCATGGCACAGGAAATTTGCGCAGTGCTGTAGGAGCCATACTGGTTGAGTGAACCGCCGTAGCAGTTCATCAGGCGTTTGACCGCCGAGGCTGATGGCGAAGAGCGGGTCATATTGCCGCCAACGATCCCCGAAGAGTACTGAATATATACAGCCTCATTGCCATATTGTTCGACGGTTTTCTTCAGGCTACTGGCGATAGTATCCAGGGCTTCATCCCAGCTAATCCGTTCGAATTTGCCTTCGCCGCGTTTGCCCACGCGTTTCATTGGGTAATTCAAGCGATCGGGATGATTAATACGCCGGCGGATGGAGCGACCGCGCAAACAGGCGCGTACCTGATGGTTGCCGTACTCATCGCTGCCGGTATTGTCAGTTTCCACCCAGGTCACTTCATTATCTTTAACATGTAGACGAAGTGCACAGCGGCTACCACAGTTGACGGAACAGGCACCCCAGACCACTTTTTCGCGGGCCTGTTGTACCGCTGCTGCTGCATTGCGCAGGGTAAACGGCAAAGAAAAACCGCCTGCAGCCAGCGCCAGAGAACCTATCGCGGTAGATTTAACGAGTGTTCTGCGGCTGATGCCCACCATTCGTTCATTTTTGGACATAACTCACTCCCTGTTCTTTATCGTTATATAAAAGTTTATATATTGAATATTTAGCGCGCTAACAATAGAGGGAGTCTACCCATTTTGGGTTAAGAATTATTAATCCATATCAATAGAAGGGTATGAGTAATAAGGTGGGATTATGTTGTATGTTCAAATCGCCGGATTTGTCATATCCGGCGTTCAGTCGATAATGTGTTACTGCGGTTCGGCAGGCGCGCCATCCTGGCTAGACTGCGCGGGAGCAGAGACGTTACCGCTGGTGGTGCGGGTATAGAGAATTTTATGCGTATCATTAGCGCAATGGCCGACGACCTGGGAATCAGGCTGATCAACCTGGTCATTGGGTACAATACTTAACGTGAAGCTGCTTTCGGGTACGCCATTATTGATAATGCGCTGTGATATATCGCTCTGTATGCGCTCACAGGATCCCGGCGCGGCGAGTACCGCGGGTGAGGCGAGGGCGAGCAGAAGCGCGGCACAGCAGGTTGAGAGTTTCATCATAAGCTCCTTACGCGAAGATAACTTCTTTAAGCATAGCATTTAACGTGTAAAGTACTGTATTTGCTACTATGATTGAGAATCATCTCTACTCTCTGGTGACTGTTGTGAAATACAAATTACTACCATGCTTACTCGCGATATTCCTCACAGGATGTGACCGCACAGAGGTAACACTTTCATTTACCCCTGAGATGGCCAGTTTCTCTAATGAATTCGATTTTGATCCGCTGCGTGGTCCGGTAAAAGATTTCACTCAGACATTAATGGATGAGCAAGGTGAAGTGACGAAACGTGTTTCTGGGACTTTGTCGGAAGAAGGCTGTTTTGATTCACTCGAATTACTGGATCTGGAAAATAATACCGTGGTCGCTCTGGTACTGGACGCCAATTATTACCGTGATGCCGAGACGCTGGAGAAGAGAGTACGTTTACAGGGAAAATGCCAGCTAGCAGAATTACCTTCTGCCGGGGTGAGTTGGGAAACCGATGATAATGGCTTCGTGATTAAAGCCAGCAGCAAACAAATGCAGATGGAATATCGCTATGATGATCAGGGTTATCCGCTGGGTAAAACCACGAAAAGTAACGACAAAACATTATCTGTCAGCGCCACGCCATCAACGGATCCGATCAAAAAATTAGATTACACAGCGGTTACTTTACTGAATAATCAACGGGTTGGTAATGTAAAACAGAGCTGTGAATATGACAGTCACGCTAATCCGGTGGACTGTCAGCTAATCATTGTTGATGAAGGAGTAAAACCCGCCGTCGAACGGGTTTACACCATCAAAAATACGATCGATTATTATTAATGCTATTGTGCGGTCGGCTTCAGGAGAGTCTGACCCGGTGTTTTGTGCTCTGCCAGATACTGATGCTGGAATATACACATGCGAATGGCATTACGATATTGACCATTAATAAAGAACTCGTGCATCAATTCACCTTCAACCGAAAAGCCAAGCTTGCGGTAAATGTGAATCGCTTTTTCATTCTCTTTATCAACGATCAGATACAGCTTATAGAGATTGAGAACGGTAAAGCCATAGTCCATTGCTAATTTGGCGGCACGGGTTGCCAGACCTTTCCCCTGATACTCCGGGGAGATAATTATCTGAAATTCTGCGCGGCGATGAACATGGTTAATTTCCACCAGCTCCACCAGACCGGCTTTTTCGCCGTCACATTCCACCACAAAGCGCCGTTCGCTCTGATCGTGAATATGCTTATCATACAGATCAGAGAGTTCAACAAAGGCTTCGTAGGGTTCCTCAAACCAGTAACGCATCACACTGGCGTTATTGTCGAGTTGATGTACATAGCGTAAATCTTCACGCTCCAGCGGGCGTAGCTTAACACTGTGGGCGCTTGGCATAACGTGTCCTTACATTCCTTAAATCAATAACAGGTTAGGGGGTAATAACGCGGCCAGTTCGACGGTCCAGGCAGCGCAAAGTATTGGGCTCCCAGTAGGCATTGATGTTGGCGCTTTGCTCACATTTATCGCGGTTATCAAAAGCGGCGTCGGCTTTATCCCACTCTTTTTCAGTGCGTTTATTCACTTTCTGGCGTAGATTGCGCGTGTCATTCCATTGCTCTTTTTCCATAGCGGCGTGCTGGCGGCTTTGTGCACTGTCGCCAGACTCAATCACCAGTTTGTTAGTTTCGGCATGAACAGTTGTGCTCAATGCCAGTGCGCAAGGCAGCAGAATAGCGAGCAGGCCGATTCGTTTGCTGAGAGTGATTTTCATAATTCATTCCCTGTATGAATGATTAAAGGTGATTCTACACCATCCACTGCGGACGCAAAACGTACCAGGAGGGTGTTTATATTGATGATATTATGTCGCCCTATAACTATACATGATGTCAATAAGAGACAAAGATGATTAAAACAACGTTACTATTTTTTGCTACTGCGCTGTGTGAAATTATTGGATGCTTTCTGCCCTGGTTGTGGTTAAAACGAAACGCCAGTATCTGGCTGTTGCTTCCGGCGGGGATTTCACTGGCGCTGTTTGTCTGGTTGTTAACGTTGCATCCAGCGGCGAGTGGGCGTGTTTACGCGGCTTATGGTGGCGTTTATGTCTGCACGGCGTTGATGTGGCTGCGCGTTGTGGATGGCGTGAAACTGACTCTTTATGACTGGACGGGTGCGTTGATTGCGCTTTGCGGCATGTTGATCATTGTTGCGGGCTGGGGGCGCACGTAGGAACATAAATCCATTTTATCAATAAGATAAGAGGAAGTGTCAGCTGACAAAAGGTATTCTATTTCATCTTTTGTCAACCATTCACAGCGCAAATATACGCCTTTTTTTGTGATCACTCCGGCTTTTTTCGATCTTTATACTTGTATGGTAGTAGCTCAGTTGCGTAGATTTCATGCATCACGACAAGCGATGCAAGGAATCGAACATGAAGATCGTAAAGGCTGAAGTTTTTGTTACCTGTCCGGGGCGTAATTTCGTCACATTAATAATCACCACTGAGGACGGTATTACGGGCCTTGGGGATGCCACCCTCAATGGACGTGAGCTTTCCGTGGCCTCTTATTTGCAGGATCACCTTTGTCCGCAGCTTATTGGTCGCGATGCGCACCGTATCGAAGATATCTGGCAGTTTTTCTATAAAGGTGCTTACTGGCGTCGCGGTCCGGTTACGATGTCGGCCATTTCAGCGGTTGATATGGCGCTGTGGGATATTAAAGCCAAAGCTGCCAACATGCCGCTTTACCAGTTACTCGGCGGCGCGTCTCGTGAAGGGGTGATGGTTTATTGCCATACCACCGGTCACAGTATTGATGAAGCTCTGGATGATTATGCCCGTCATCAAGAGCTTGGATTCAAAGCCATCCGCGTGCAGTGCGGAATCCCTGGTATGAAAACCACCTACGGCATGTCGAAAGGTAAAGGTCTGGCTTATGAACCCGCAACCAAAGGACAGTGGCCGGAAGAGCAGCTGTGGTCGACGGAGAAATACCTCGATTTCATGCCGAAATTGTTTGACGCGGTACGTAACAAGTTTGGTTTTAATGAACATTTGCTGCATGACATGCACCATCGCTTAACGCCTATTGAAGCGGCGCGCTTTGGTAAAAGCATTGAAGATTATCGCATGTTCTGGATGGAAGACCCGACGCCTGCGGAAAACCAGGAATGCTTCCGTCTCATTCGCCAACATACCGTCACACCCATCGCAGTGGGTGAAGTCTTCAACAGCATCTGGGACTGCAAACAACTGATTGAAGAGCAACTCATCGATTATATCCGCACCACGCTGACCCATGCAGGCGGAATTACCGGTATGCGCCGGATTGCCGATTTTGCTTCGCTGTATCAGGTACGTACTGGCTCACACGGTCCTTCCGATTTGTCACCAGTCTGCATGGCTGCGGCGCTGCACTTTGATCTGTGGGTCCCCAATTTCGGTGTCCAGGAATACATGGGTTATTCCGAACAAATGCTCGAAGTCTTCCCGCACAACTGGACTTTCGATAACGGCTATATGCATCCGGGAGACAAACCGGGTCTTGGTATCGAATTCGATGAAAAGCTGGCGGCGAAATATCCCTATGAACCTGCTTATCTACCAGTCGCACGTCTGGAAGATGGCACGCTGTGGAACTGGTAAGGAGTAAGATAATGAAAAGCATATTAATTGAAAAACCGAATCAACTGGCGATTGTCGAACGTGAAATACCCACCCCGTCAGCGGGTGAAGTACGAGTAAAAGTGAAACTTGCCGGAATTTGTGGTTCAGATAGCCATATTTATCGTGGGTATAATCCTTTTGCGAAATATCCGCGCGTCATTGGTCATGAATTCTTTGGCGTCATTGATGCAGTGGGTGAAGGCGTGGAAAGCGCCAGAGTCGGTGAACGTGTTGCTGTCGATCCGGTGGTCAGCTGTGGGCATTGCTATCCGTGCTCTATAGGTAAACCGAACGTTTGTACGACACTGGCTGTATTAGGGAAGGTGCGAACAAGTTCCTGATATGAGATCATCATATTCATCCGGAGCGCATC
>OBZR01001222.1_pt1 | contig 9841 bp, 10 predicted proteins | sample 1495541 | NCBI WGS metagenome assembly OBZR01 (sample SAMEA2580240, study PRJEB22360) | human gut metagenome | biome: human gut; feature: human-associated habitat; material: faeces | place: Denmark | collected 2008/2010 | reverse complement strand
GGGAGATGCGGCCACCAGCAACCGTCGCACCATCTACAAGTACCTGGTGCCGGATGTGCTGCCGACCTGCCAGCTGGTGATGGGCATGACCCAGCTGGAAGAGGGCAGCCTGTGGAACACCATGCCCTGCCACACCCACGAGCGCCGCATGGAGGTCTATTTCTACTTCAACATGAAGGACGACGCCGCCGTGTTCCACATGATGGGCAAGCCGGACGAGACCCGTCACCTGCTGGTCCACAACGAGCAGGCGGTGATCTCCCCGAGCTGGTCCATCCACTCCGGCGTCGGCACCCAGGCCTACACCTTTATCTGGGGCATGGTCGGCGAGAACCAGGTGTTCGGCGACATGGATCATGTGGCCGTCAGGGAGCTGCGCTGATCCCCGTTCTTTGCCGGGCAGTGTGCACTGCCCGTTTTCCCCCATCATGCCTGCCACTTCGGGTGGCAGCAGAGGAAACAAGATGATTCTCAATGCATTCGATTTGAAGGGTAAGGTTGCCATAGTGACCGGTTGTGACACTGGTCTGGGTCAGGGCATGGCGCTCGGTCTGGCCGAAGCCGGCTGTGACATCGTCGGCATCAACATAGTCGAGCCCACGGATACCATCGCCAAGGTGGAGGCGCTCGGGCGCCAGTTCCTGAGCCTCAAAGCCGATGTCAGCAAGGTGGATACCCTGCCCGCCCTGGTGGATCAGGCTGTCTCCTGGTTCGGCCGCGTCGATATCCTGGTCAACAACGCCGGCATCATCCGCCGCGACGACGCCATCAACTTCAGCGAGAAGGACTGGGACGACGTGATGAATATCAACATCAAGAGCGTCTTCTTCATGTCCCAGGCGGTCGCCAGACAGTTCATCGCCCAGGGCCAGGGCGGCAAGATAGTCAACATCGCCTCCATGCTCTCCTACCAGGGCGGGATCCGCGTCCCCTCCTACACGGCATCCAAGAGCGGCGTCATGGGGATCACCCGCCTGCTGGCCAACGAGTGGGCCAACAAAGGCATCAACGTCAACGCCATCGCCCCCGGCTACATGGCCACCAATAACACCACGGCTCTGCGCGCCGATGAGGATCGCAACGCCGCCATTCTGGAGCGGATCCCGGCCGGACGCTGGGGCGTGCCGGATGACATGATGGGCCCCGTGGTCTTCCTGGCCTCCCCCGCCTCCGACTACATCAACGGCTACACCATTGCCGTCGACGGTGGCTGGCTGGCTCGCTAACCCTTAGCCCATAAAAAAGGCGCCATCAGGCGCCTTTTTTCGTTCATCTCGTCTCGGAATCTATCCAATGCCGCTCGACCCCCTGGCCCAACTGCTTGGCCTGCTGGCCTGTGCCATAGGTATCAGCGCCTTCCTGCAATCTCAGGACAGCAAACTGCGGCTGCACCTGACCCTCAACGGTGCACTCCTCACAGCGCATTTCATGCTGCTCGGCGCCACGGCCGCCGCCATCAACTGCCTGCTCTGTGCGGTACGGACCTGGGTCTCCGGCTATTATCGCGGCCTGGGTGTGATGCTGTTTTTTCTGGGACTGACCTGGCTATTGGTGATGCCCAAGGTCATACACCCCATCCAGTTGCTGACGCTGCTCGGCACCACCTTGAGCACCTACGCCCTGTTTCGGCTCGAGGGCATGGCGCTGCGGTTGTGCATGTTGAGCAGCACAGTCTGCTGGCTTGTCCACAACATCTGGGCGGGGTCATGGGGAGGCATCTTGCTGGAAGGCAGCTTTTTCATCGTCAACGGCCACATCATCCTCGGCCTCTACAGGGCGCGGCGACGGGGAAGATGCACGAGCACGCCACAGTTATAAGTCCCTGGTGCCCGGGCGAGCACGGCAAGGGACAAAAAAGCCGGTGGCGGAACTGCTGTCAGACAGTCCCGCCACCGGCTTGGTTCGAGAAAGAGCGCGGCAGGCTGCCGCGACTCATCCCCTGTTACCTAGCCAGGAATGGATAATCGTGAAAACCGAGTTCGGCCGAGATGCGGGCCGCCGCCTCATGGAGCAAGCCCACCAGCTCCTCCTTGTTCTCTTCACTGAAACGCACCAGGGGCAATGACAGTGAGAGCCCGGCGATGATGCGCCCCATGCGGCTGTAGATGGGCACGGCGAAGCAGCGCAGGCCAGGCTCCATTTCTTCGTTGTCTTCCGCGTAACCCTGCTCGCGCACCAGGACCAACTGGGCCAGCAAGGCGTCGATGTCGGTCAGGGTGTGCTCGGTAAAGCGCTCAAAGCTCACATTGGCCAACATGCCGCGCACCTCTTCCTCGGGCAGCCAGGCCATCATCACCTTGCCCAGGGCAGTGCTGTAGAGCGGGCGGCGGCGACCGATGCGGGAGTACATCCGCAGGTTGTACTCGGAGTCTACTTTGTGCAGATAGACGATGCTGTCCTCATCGAGGGCCCCCAGGTGCAGGGTCTCCTTGGTCAGCTTGCCCAGGCGATGCATCTGGATATCCGCGATCGGGATCAGCTCCTGATGCTCCAGCGCCTTGCCACCGAGTTCAAACAGCTTCAGGCTCAGGGTGTACTTGTCGGACTCCCCCTCCTGATTGACATAACCCAGGGTCTTCATCGTCTGCAAGAAGCGATAGACGGTACTCTTCGACATCATGATCCGCTGGGACAACTCGGTGACGCCAATCTCTTTCTGCTCCCCCAGCGCCTGCAGGATGCCAAAGACCTTCAGGACGGATGAAACGGAATCTGGCGAGGTATCTACCACTGACATAGGGTTCTCCTTATAAGCTCCATCGTTTCAGTGTATTTGAAACGCAAGCCCAATCATAGCCATGGGTGTGTCTCACAGGCGGCAACACCCGGACTCTGCGCCATTGCCGATGAGGTCACAGACCCGGCTGACCGACGCCGCCGCCCTTGCAACCGGGCGGCACGGCGGCCATGCAGCCTCTCTCGACATCAAGATCGCACCCTCAGCCCCATAGCGGGGCCATATCGCATTTTTATGAAATGATGTTTTATTTTATTTGATGCGAGTTACACATTAAATATAATGACTGCGTCATCAACACGGGAGGGCATATGCCGACCAAGATTGCCGTCATTGGCGAGTGCATGATCGAACTATCCGAGAGCAAGGCGGGCATAGTGCGTCATTTTGGAGGGGACACCCTCAACACCGCCGTCTACCTGACCCGTACCAACCCCGAGTTGGCCGTCTCCTATGTCACTGCCCTTGGCACCGACACCATGAGCGACGCCATGCTGACCCAGTGGCAGCAGGAAGGGGTGCACACAGAGCTGGTACAGAGGCTGGAGCACAAACTGCCCGGTCTCTATCTCATCGAAACCGATGCCCAGGGCGAGCGCACCTTCCATTACTGGCGCAATGATGCCGCCGCCCGCTACTGGTTGCAGGGCGAAAACGCCGGGTCAATCTGCCAACAGTTGCAGCACGTTGACTGGCTCTATTTGAGCGGTATCAGCCTCGCCATCCTCCCCCTCGCCGATCGTGCCAGCCTGCTGCAGCAACTGGCCTTGTGTCGGGCCAAGGGGGTGAAGATCGCCTTTGACAACAACTTCCGGCCACGGCTGTGGGAAAGCAAGGAGGCGGCGCAACAGGCCTACCGTGCCATGCTGGCCCTCACCGACATCGCCTTCCTGACCCTGGACGACGAACTCTCCCTGTGGGGCGACAGCCAGGAGGCTGAGGTTGTGGCGCGCACTCAGGCACTCGGGGTCGGCGAGATCGTCATCAAACGCGGGGCCGCGCCCTGCCTCATAGTACAAGGCGAGCGGCACGACCAGGTGCCTGCCATGTCACTGGCCAGGGAGCGGGTGATAGACACCACGGCGGCGGGCGACTCCTTCAGCGCCGGTTACCTCGCCACGCGGCTCGCCGGGCAGGCGGCAAGCGAAGCGGCCCGCTATGCCCATCTGCTGGCTGGCACCGTCATCCAGCATCGCGGGGCCATCATTCCCGGCTCGGCGATGCCAACAACCCCCCTTCCCACTGCTGAGGCAACCCATGTCAACCTTGCTTGAAACACTCTCGACCCTGAAGATCATCCCCGTCATCGCCATCCAGAACGCCGACGACGCAGTGGCCCTGGGCCAAGCCCTGATGGACAACGGCATGCCGAGCGCCGAGATCACCTTCCGCACCCCGGCGGCGGCCGAGGCCATCCGTCAGCTGCGGGCCGCCTTCCCCGCCATGATCATCGGGGCCGGCACAGTCCTCACCACGGACCAGGTGGATCAGGCCATTGACGCCGGGGTGGACTTCATCGTGAGCCCCGGCCTCAACCCGCGCATCGTCCAGTATTGCCAGGCTCGCGGCGTGCTGATGATCCCCGGGGTCAACAACCCCAGCCTGGTCGAGCAGGCGATGGAGCTGGGCTTGCAAACCCTCAAGTTCTTCCCGGCGGAGCCCTCCGGTGGCCTGCCCATGCTCAAAGCCATGAGCGCCGTCTACCCGGTTCGCTTCATGCCCACCGGGGGCGTCAGCCCCGCCAATGTGAAGGATTACCTGGCCCTGAACTCGGTGTTTGCCTGCGGCGGTACCTGGATGGTCCCGGCCGATCTCATCGAGAAACAGGAGTGGGACAAGATAGGCGCCCTGGTCCGTGAGGCCGTCGCGGCGCTCTGAACCCAGGCCCGCACCTGAATGACAAAGCCCTCACCATGAGGGCTTTGTCATCTCTGGGAGCTTGCCGTGCCCGGCATCACAGGGGGGTGGCGCACTTGCGGTATTCGGTGGGGCTGACGCCGACCCGCTTTCGGAACACCCGCGAGAAGTAGAGCTGATCGTCATAGCCCACCTGCTGGCCTATGGTGGCCACCGACATGGGGGTGGTCTGCAGCAGCAGCTTGGCCCGCATGATCCGCTGATCCTCGCGCCAGCGCACTATGCTCACCCCCACCTGCTCGCGAAACAGGTGGGCCAACCGCGAGGGGGACAAGAAGACCTGCTCCGCCAGCGCCTCCACCGAGATCTCGGCACAGAGGGACTCGCTCAGGATCTGGCACGCCTGGTGAACTCTGTGATCTATGGTGGGGTAGGCACTGAGGGAGGAGGCCTCGTAGCAGCGAATGAGCAGCCGCTCCAGCAGGTTCATGGCGAGCTGCTCCGACATGGGCCTCAGCTGCTGGTGGGTCTCTTCGATGTCGAGGAAGAGGGCGTCAAATTCGGCGAGCAGCTGGCTATCAGCCAGTTGCAATCGCCCCACCCGCTCCGTCACCTGGGGCCACTTGAGCCAGTCGGCCCAGTAGGCCCTCGGCCGGAAATAGACCCAGCGGTGATACCACTCCCGCGCATCCGGCGCCCGGCCGTAATAGTGCACGGCCGCCGGCGGGAACAGCAGCAGGTCCCCTGGCTCCACGGTGAAGGCCTGATCCCCCTGAAAGATCTGCCCCTTGCCCCTGATGGTCAGGTTGACGATGAAACCCTTCATGCCCTGGGGGCGGTCGATGATGAAGTCGAGGGCGCTCCCCTGCTCTATGGGGGTCATGCCCGAGACCAGGAAGACATCGAAGGCGTACCCCGGCAACAGGGGATTGAGTTGTTTCGGCTTCTCTTTTTGCATCGAAGACATGGCGGAAAACAGCGCTTGGGTAAAAAAATCGGCTTGGGCCATTGTAGAGATCCGGCGTTGGAACAACCTATTTTCGCAAGCGGCCTGATGTGAATTTATTGAACTGGCTCACAGCTTGCTCGAAGGAGGCACCAGGCCAGCGTGGGCCGACCTGGTGCCTGAGGGCGCAACAGCTCAGACGCGCGCCTTGCGCACCTGCTTGTAGCGGTCGAACAGCACGGCGGCGAGCAGGATAAGGCCGCGCACCACGTACTGGGCGAAGGGGGAGATGTTGAGCAGGTTCATGGCGTTCTCCATCAGCCCCAGGATCAGCACACCGGCGATGATGTAGGAGATCTTGCCAATCCCCCCCTTCATGGAGACCCCGCCCAGCACGCAGGCGGAGATGACCACCAGCTCGAAGCCGATGGAGGTCATGGGCTGGCCCGAGGTCATGCGCGACGCCAGTATGATGCCCGCGATGGAGGCGATCAGCCCGGTCATGGTGAAGATGATGATCTTGGTGCGCACCACGTTGACCCCGGCGAGGCGCGCGGCCTCCTCGTTGCCCCCCATGGCCAGGGTGTTGCGACCGAAGGTGGTCTTGTTGAGCAGCAGGCCAAAGAGCACGAAGCAGAGCGCCGTCAGCCAGACCGGCGTCGGGATCCCGAGCAGGGCTGAGTTGCCAAGTTCGAAGAAGCCCTCTTCCACTATGCCGACCGCCTTGCCGTCCGAGATGATGTAGCCCACCCCGCGCGCCATCTGCATGGTGGCGAGTGTGGTGATGAGGGCGTTGATCTTGAATTTGGCCACTACGATGCCGTTGATGAGGCCAAACAGCACCCCCACCGACATGCCGGCCAGTATGCCGACAGTGATGCTCTCGGTGGCGTTGATGCCCACGGGATCCCAACGGCGCAGGCATCACCCGAGCAGGCCACCACGGATCCGACCGACATGTCGAATTCGCCGGAGGCGAGGCAGAACAGCATGCCACAGGCCACCATGCCCGACATGGAGACGGCCAGCCCCAGGCCGCGCATGTTGATCAGGCTGGCAAAGTTGGGCACCAGCGCGCAGGCCAGCAGGAACAGGATGGCGAAGATCACCAGCATGCCGTACTGATCCCAGACGCGGGCCAGTTGCACTCTGGAGCCGGTGGCCGCCGAGACGGTCGCGGCCTGACCGACTGAGGTAGTTGTTGTCATGGTATTTCTCCTAAAAATTCTGGGTGCTATCCCGTTGCAGTCACGGGGGATTAACGGGCCGGCATGGCCAGATTGAGTGCCTTGACCTCGTCGGCCTCGTCGTGGGAGAGCTCCCCTGCTATCACCCCCTCCCGCATGACCATGATCCGATCCGCGATGCCCAGCACCTCAGGCAGCTCGCTTGAGACCACCACCACGGCGATGCCCACCTTGGCCAGATCGTAAATCACGTTGTAAATCTCGTTCTTTGCCCCGACGTCTATGCCGCGGGTCGGCTCGTCGAGCAAGATCACCTTCATGTCCTCGGAGAGCCAGCGCCCCAGAATGGCCTTCTGCTGGTTGCCGCCGGAGAGGTTCATGATGGCCTGATGGGGGGACGGGGTCTTGACCCGCATGTCGCGGATCCTGAGCCTGGCGTTCTCGTCCTCCCACTTCTGATTGATCCAGAAGCCCCCCCACGCCTTGTGACGGCGGGCACTGATGTTGATGTTCTCCTGCACCGAGTGGATGGGGATGATGCCGAGCGCCTTGCGGTCTTCGGTACAGAGCATGATGCCGCTGTGAATGGCATCGATGGGGTTGCGGATGGGCACCGGTTTGCCAAACACGGCTATCTCACCCCCATGTGCCTTCTCGGCGCCGAAGACAAGCTTCATCAGCTCGCTGCGACCGGCCCCCACCAACCCGAAGATCCCGAGGATCTCCCCCCGTCTCACCTCAAATGACACCGGCGCCTTGAGTCCCGGCCCCATGAGGTTCTCTACCTTGAGGCCCACCTCGCCGAGTGCCCTCGGGCTGTAGCCATAGATGTCGGTCAGATCCCGCCCCACCATGGTCTTGACCAGCAGATCCCGGTCCACCTCGGCCATGGAGGCGAAGGTGCGCACGAACTGGCCATCCTTGAAGACGGTGATGGCATCGCACAGGGCGAAGATCTCGTCCATCCGGTGGGAGACGTAGAGAATGACCTTGCCCTCGTCCCGCAACTGGCGAATGACTCTAAACAGCTGATCTATCTCGCGGGACGACAGGCTGCTGGTCGGTTCGTCAAAGGCGATGACGCTGGCATCCCGGGTCAGGGCCTTGGCGATCTCCACCATCTGCCATTGCCCCAGCGACAGGTACTTCAGCGGCGTCTCGGGGGAGACGTCCATGCCGAGGCGCGCCAGCTGTTTCGCCGCATCCTGATAGAGCTTCTCCCTGTCGATGACGCCGCGCCGGGTGGGCAACTGGCCGAGGTAGATGTTCTCGGCGATGGTCATCTCGGGGACCAGATGCAGCTCCTGATAGATGATGGCGATCCCGCTCTCCAGGGCGTCGACCGTGTCTTGAAATACCTTCTCCTGGCCGGCCAGCTTCACCACCCCTGTGGTGGGCGCCTGAAAGCCGCTCAGGATCTTGAGCAGGGTGGATTTGCCTGCGCCGTTCTCCCCCATCAGCGCATGCACCGAGCCCTGCTGGCAGGAGAAGGAGACGTTCTGCAGCGCCTTGACGCCGGGGAACTCCTTGCTGATGCCGCAAAACTCCAGATATGGAACTTGATTCATGACATGACTCCAGCCAGCCGGCACGGCGCAGGGCACCATGCCGGCATGGGTATCAGGGGTTGGCGATCACAGACCTTTCTTCTGCAGCTCGACCTTGAAGTTGTCGCGGGTGATGAGCACCACATCGGTCACTTCGGTGAACTTGGCAGGCTCGGTGCCATTGACCACCCAGTCATGGAGCATCTGGATGCTCTTGTAGCCGTGCACGTCCGGGCTTGGCAGCAGAGAGCCGAGGAAGCCGGTGGCACTGGACTTGGAGAGCTCGTTCACCGCATCCACCCCGTTGATGCCGATGCCGATGACGTTCTCGGCCTTGAAGCCCTGCCCTTCGGTGGCACGCACGCCGCCGAGCACTGTGTTGTCATTCATGCCGACAATGAGCCAGTTTTTGACCTCGGGGTGCTGCACCAGCATGGAGTTGGCGGCATCCAGGGCCCCCGGAATGTCGTTGGCCTTGGTGGGGGAGCGGTAGATCTGGCCTTCGGGGAAACCGGCGGTCTCGTGCGCACTCAAGGAGCCTTCGACCCGGCGACGGGCGGTATCCAGCTCATCGGCGGTGATGGCGAGCACCCCGGTGGCCTTCAAGTCCCACTGGCGTTTTTGCATCTCCTTGTAGAGTTCCTGACCCTGGCGTTCACCAATCTTGGTGGCGGCCATCATCACCAGCGGCACCTGCTCCATGGGCAGCCCCTTGGCGTTGACGAACTGGTCATCCACCGTAATGACCTTCAGATCCATGCTGTTGGCCTTGGCCATGATGGCGGCCCCGAGCTTGGGGTCTGGGGTGCAGATGACGAAACCCTTGGCGCCATGGGCCGCCAGGCTGTCGATGGCATTGAGGGTCTTCTCCCCATCGGGCACGGCTATCTTGATCACCTCGAAACCGAGATCCTTGCCCGCCTTGTCGGCGAAGTTCCATTCGGTCTGGAACCAGGGCTCCTCCGGTTGCTTGACCAGGTAGCCCAGCTTCAGCGCCTCGGCCGAGAAAGCAGAATTTGCCATACCGAGGGCAAACCCCATCGCGATCATGCCTTTAACGATTTTGTTCATGCGAGTGTCTCCAGATGTTCCATCAATCCATGTATCCATGAAACGCAGCCATTGGGTCCATTCCTCTGACCGCCACATAAAAACATGTCCAAACATGACGTTATTGTTGTTGCTAGATGAGCGAACCAAGTTGTAATCGTTTTCACATGGAAAAATGGAGAGCAGGATCACGCCATGAGATTGCAGCCATTTTGTCTATATATTTAGCAAAATCGTTACATACGGGATCCTCGACCAGGGTCACCCTCTTGCGCTTGTAGCGTTTAAATCCATATTTCCAGCAGCCAATGGCTAACCGTCCGTCCGGTGCATCTCCTATGGTTCCTCCCCAGTCACCCCTCATTGATGGTCAGGAGCACATATGTCTGAGCACATCGTCATCGGACTCGATTTCGGCAGCGACTCGGTCAGGGCACTCGCCGTGCGCTGCCAGGACGGCGCCGAGCTGGCGACCCATGTCGTCTATTACCCACGCTGGCAGGCCGGCCACTACTGC
>OBZR01001219.1_pt1 | contig 9862 bp, 13 predicted proteins | sample 1495541 | NCBI WGS metagenome assembly OBZR01 (sample SAMEA2580240, study PRJEB22360) | human gut metagenome | biome: human gut; feature: human-associated habitat; material: faeces | place: Denmark | collected 2008/2010 | reverse complement strand
CCAGAGCCGCCTGTGCATGCTGCTGTTGGGTAAGGCACACGTAGGCGAGGTGCAGGTCAGCCTGTGGGACGACGACACCGTAGCCGCCTGCGAGAAGGCGGGCATCGCGCTGCTGTAAGTTTAGCATTGACAAACAACAGCCAATTGTGTTATTATTATCTAGTACCCGCTAGTATAGCACAATTGGCAGTGCAGCTGATTTGTAATCAGCAGGTTGCAGGTTCGATTCCTGTTACTAGCTCCATAATAAAGGACGCTGAAACGCATTGTTTTAGCGCCTTTTTCTTTTCTGCTTGTGTTGCTGTATGGGATTTGGGTACTATTTGGGTACTACGGCCTAAAAAACGAGAAAAGAATAATCTCCCGGCAAGCCTTATGCGGGCCCGCCGGGAGATTTTTTATGCCTGTTTCTTCGGGGTAGGAGAAGCGTTTTGAGACCGTTCCCCTCCACGAAGAAGCACATCGGCAATACAGTCAGACGCTTCAGCTTTTCGCTCTTCAATGAGGTGGGCATAAAAGCCCTCGGTAGTCGTTGTGGATGCGTGGCCCAGTTGCTTGCTTACGGTGACAACATCCGTACCGTTGGCAATCAGCACCGATGCGACAGTGTGCCGGAATGCGTGAGGGTTAATCCTGGGCAGGTTGTGCCGCTTGGAAAACTGGTTCAGCCATTTGGTGACACTGTCAGGGTTCATCGGGCGACCATCTTCCTGCGTAAACACAAAGCCTGTCTCATGCCAAAGGCTACCACTTGCCAAACACATGGCCGTCTGTTCCTGCTTCCACTGCTCCAGCAGGTCTACGGCCTCTTGCGGAATCTTCAGAAAGCGCACGTCTGCCGTTTTAGTTGTGTCGAGGTAGATCCCCCGCGTGTGACTGTAAAGCAACGCATGATCAATTTTAATGGTTCTCAGTGCAAGGCTGACCCGCTCCCACTGTAGCCCCATGATTTCACCCCGGCGGCAGCCCGTGACGATCAGTAGCATCACGATTGTGCGCCACTTCAGCGGCTCGGTTTCCAGCGCCTCAAGGATTGCATTGATTTCTTCCGGCTGGAAATAATTCGGCTCTTTGTGCTCCAGTTTAGGCGGCACGGCCTTTGCTGCCGCGTTATACGGCACTAGCATCTCGCGTTCTGCCTGAGCGAGGACAGTCGAGATAAAACGATGGTAGGAATCCACAGTTTTCGGAGCAAGCGGGGTCATGTCCTTTTCCAGCGTAAAAAGGTCACTCGTCTGATAGCCGAGTGCAGCGGCTACAGCCTCGGCCTTTTTCGGCATGACTTTTGAACCGTTCTCCATCGTGCGGATTGTGTTGCTGGCGACACCCGCTTTCTTGGCAAGGGCATCCTTGCTCATGTGCTGGTCTAGGCGTGCTTTTTGGAGCGCCGGCTTTGCGATGGCCTTGGCGGCGCCCTTGCGCAGGCCGTTCTCTTGCAGATTGTGGTAAAAATTATTGAGGTGCTGCGGGCGGATGTCGCACAGCTTCATGTGGCCGATGGCCATATTGGTGCGCTCCATCATGCTTTGATAAAAATCTATAGTCCGAGTTTTAATCCCCTGCTGCTTCTTCAGATCCAGCACATAGGCCGCATACTCGCTGAAGGTCTGGCGGTTGTCTGTCTGGTAGCCCAGTTCGATGTCCCGCTCAAAGTCAGCGGCCACGCGCTGGAGCGTTTTTGCAATCTTCTTCTCGCTCATGCCAGGGTCTGGTGTCCAGGTCTTGGTGTGCTTGACTTTTTTGCCGTTCTTGGTATACCCGGCGGATACGGTGATGCGATAGGAATCGCCATTTTTACCGGCCCGTTTTTCAATGCTCGCCATCATGTGCCCTCGCTTTTTCAAGTTCATCCGTTACAATTTCTGTAAATGTATCCTTGGCTTGTTCAAGCCAGATTCGCGTAGCAATATTCGTTCCTGGCCATAAAATACCAAATCCGCTTTTTTGCATGCCTTCAATTACAGAGTATTTATCGGGCCTTAGAAATTCGTTGCATATATCTTCGCTTAATATCGTGTTTCGTGATTTCATATATAATCCAATACTGCTTAAAAGCTGTGGAAGTTTATCCGCACACAAAAAAGCATCGATTATTGCTGCAAAATTGAATGTTGAATCCGGCGCAGTTACGGCTGCAAGTTTGCTTTCGCCGTCTGCAAAATCTTTTCTTTTAAGTATTTGAGATTCTGAAGCATAGGACATTCTGCGTAACCGTTCTATTGCAAAATTGCTAAGACCTGTTTCTTCGTGTATATCATAATAAGAGGCCTTGACGCCTGTAATAAGATAGTGACAATCAACGCCAAAATGCTCCGCTAATTTTGCAAGTTCATACGGAGAAAAAGCAGATTGTCCCAATTCTTTTTTTGTGTAATTAGAACGAACCATATTCAGATATTGTGCGGTTGTTTCCTGCTTTTCTGATGCAGCCTTTCTTATTTCAGCAATACGCCGCCCGATTTCAACATTCATTGTTTGGGTATCCATATTTGAACACGCTTCCTTTTATCTTTAAAATTGTTCTTATTTTGCACAGCACATTTACAAAGTGAATTATTTGCACTATTATTGTTACTATCATAACGCAGAGACGAATGAATGTCAATATCAAACGGAGGTACAACATATGTCATTTACAAATCAGAAAATCAAGGATGCAGCCAAAAAGGCAAAGCTCTATCAGTGGGAGATCGCCCTTGAAATCGGTGTTAGTGAACCTACGCTTGTTCGATGGTTACGGACACCATTGCCTGCTGAAAAAGAAGAGCGCATCTTGGCCGCCATTGAAAAGTTGGCAAAGGAGAAGAAATAAAATGACTACGAATTTCCCCACGATGAATACAATCACGCAGGCAGCGGCTAACTCCGTTTGAGGCCGTGTACCGCGTTCGTCAGCTTTGTCAGTCTGGCCGTATCAAGTCTATCCGCTGTGGTCGTAGAATTTTGGTCAACATGGATTCGTTGGCCGCGTATCTGAATGAGGGCGATGCTGTACAGCCCGCCCCTGCGGTTGGCGGTATCCGCCGGGCAGATGAGAGCTAAAGTGTGGAGGCGGCAGAATGGCACGGAGAAGAATGTTCAGCCTTGACGTTGTGGACACTGATCGCTTTCTTGATATGCCGACCAGTGCCCAAAACCTTTACTACAGTTTAGGGATGAGAGCAGACGATGACGGTTTTGTATCTAACCCGAAACGCATTGCAGCAAGCTGTGGAAGCTGTATTGACGACCTGAGATTACTTATCACAAAAGATTATATTATCCCGTTTGATAGCGGCGTCATTGTGATAACGGACTGGAAAGTAAATAACCAGATTAAAAGTGACCGCCACAAACCCACACAGTACACCGTTGAAAAAGCACAATTACGGACTGATCCGGCGGGGCGATATATAAGCGGAACCAAAATGGAACCAGTTTGGAATCAAGATGGAACCAATTTGGAACCACAGGTTAGGTTAGGTAAGGATAGGTTAGATAAGAAAGAGAGTAGGACGGCTGCGCCGCCTACTCCGCGTTTTAAGCCTCCGACAGAGGATGAAATGATAGCATATTTTGCTGAAAAGGGCGGGCCAGAGAACGAGGCAAGGAAGTGCTACAATTACTATCTTTCAAACGGCTGGAAAGTCGGCAGAAATCCAATGAAAAGCTGGAAAGGGGCAGCAAACAACTGGATGTGCCGCAATAATCCTATAAACCAAAGCAACGGAGGTGTGCAAAATGCCGGAGAAAATCAAAGGATTGTCCGAACTACTCGACTCTAAAATGAATCAGCATTCTGTGGTTCATCCGATGTCGAGTGAAGAATACGAGCTATACATGATAAAGAAGCAGAACGACCAACCCGGTAAGTTGGACGGTCTCGACTGTCCTATTTGCAAAAATAAAGGCTACTATTTGCGTTATGACAGTGAACATCAAAACAGTGTTCAAGTACGCTGTGAATGCATGGCCCGCCGGGATGCAATCCGCCGTCTTAATCAAAGCGGACTATCTCAAGCGCTGCAAAAAATGACATTCGAGACCTACCAAACGGAATCGGACTGGACAAGCAAAATATATGCAGCAGCCAAGGCGTATGCAGCTACCCCGGCGGGGTGGTTCTTCATTGGCGGGCTGGTTGGCGCGGGAAAGACGCACATTTGTACGGCAATCTTACAAGAACTCCTGAAGCGCTATCCTGCCCGTTATATTCTCTGGCGTGACGAAATCGCAAAAATCAACGCAGGAAGAAACGACCAAACAAGCATTGACCGCATTGGGCGGCTTGAGAATGTTAAAGTCCTGTATATTGATGACCTTTTCAAGAGCGGCAATCGAGATAGCAATGGTAAGCTGCGGCCAAATCCCGGTGAGGTGAACACGGCTTCTCAAATCCTATACGCTCGCTACAACAGCGATGACCTGTACACTATCATTTCCACAGAGTTGTTTATAGACGAACTGCTCCAGATTGATGAGGGAATAGGTTCACGCATTGCAGAGCGGAGCAAGGAATATCGTTTTGAAGTAGACCGCAATCCGGCTAGAAACTGGCGCACAACGCACTAATACGGAGGTATTACATGACATTCGAGACACTTAGACATCACTGGGAACTGCGCCAGCAGCTGGAGAAGCATGAGGACTTGCTCTGTGAACTGCGCCACTCTGCACAGGCTGCGAACCACGCCCCGGACGGTATGCCCCGCACAACAGGCGTAAGCGATAAAGTGGGCACGTTGGCCATTGCCATCGTTGACCTTGAGGAGCGCATTGCCTACCTGAAGAAGACCATCGCCGCCGAGGAGGGAGACATTTCTGCGTGGATCAGCGGCATTGAGGATCCGCTTGTGCGGCAGATTTTCCGTCTACGCTTTCTCTGTGGTCTGTCATGGGCCGATGTAGCGCAGACAGTCGGAGGGCGAAATAGTGACTCTGGCGTTAGAACCGCTTGCTATCGCTATATCAATCGGCAGTGCATAAAGCCAGCTGAGTAATCGACTTGTGCCGCCGTGCATGCGGCGCATCCCGGCGGGAAGTCTGGCCGCTGCAGGAGGCGCCAGGCAAAAAGGTACTGTAAACACCCTACCGGTATCTGAGCGGGGGGCACAGAGCCCAATTCTCGCCCAGTTACAGAGACAAAAATACGCTGTTTCGTTACGACTGCCCCACAGAGCGGCAATAAGAGGCCCCGCTGGGCCAGATGGAAAACTATCCATCCGTGCCCGGCGGGGCTTTCTGTGCCCTCTCTGGGGCGCTCATGCAGCTTTCTTGTGCTTGGCGCGTTCTTCTCGGATACCTTGGCATCTGCCCGCGTGCCAAACTGCAGAATAAACAGTAAGGTCTCGGAGCATATCAGAGCCATAATCTTGGGCTACTGCCAACTGCTTCAGATATTTTACAAGTGTCTGAATCTCGCATAGCACATCGCACCCGGTCACAGATGACATCTTGTATGCTACGAGTGGAGACACATTCACATGGGTGTGTTCCTCGCCCTCGTAGGCCGTTTCGACCAGTTTGAAAAGCAGCAACCGCTTGGATGCGTCATCGAGGCCGCTTAAACAGCGGGAAAATTCTTTTAATTCTTCATTGTCCATCGTGTGTACCTCCACAGATGCCCGTATGGCCTGATAGCACAGCCTTTTTCAGTTAAGCGGCAAGTGGGCGGACTTGACTTGCTCCGAAGAAGCTGGCCGTGTACTGCCTGCCGTCTCCTCTGCTGGCCCAGATAAGGACCGCCCGGAAAATGGCCTTGCTGCCACGGACGACCTCATAACCGAGGGACTACCACTCTGCCCATGTGTGGGCCTCCTCGGTAACGTTGGCGGCCTCTTTGGCCCGGCGGATGGTCTCCGCATTGATGGGGCGCGCCTTTGCGCTGCTCCATGCCCGGTGCAGGGCCTCCGCAAAGCTGATGCCGGCCTTGCGGAAGATGGCCCATGCTCTGCGCATGATGGCGGATAAATCGTACTTTTTCATGGTGCTTGCTCCTTTACAGCAGTGGGCAGACTGTGCTATAATGAGCCTGCCCTTGATTGGGTTTTGCGTCTCGCGTGTGCTTTGGTCGGTGCAGCGGGACGCTTTCTTTTTGCCGTAAGGTTTGAGGTGCGCGGGGGCTCGGTGCTATCTGCTCGGTCTCGCCGGTTCCTGCAATCCTGTCCGCATCTTGTCTGGTCGTTTCTGGTGGGCTTTCGCTTGACGTCCGCCTTGACCTTTTCCCTTTCGACATCTTTATTATACACTAATTGCTGTGTATATTCCATTGACATAGTAGCTAAATATGCACATAAAATAGTGTATATATTGTACACTTGAAGTTGTGTATGCTTTGTAGTAGAATAGCGGTATGAAAGGAGTGGATAGAGTGCCTATAAAATACAGAATCGACATTTTAGAGGCTTTAAAAGTTGCCGGATACAGCACTTATAAGCTACGGAAAGAGAAACTTCTAGGCGAGGCCACTATTCAAAGGCTTCGAGTTGGTGCCCCTGTGAGTTGGGAAAATATGTCTGTTCTATGCCGCCTGCTGAATTGCCAGCCCGGTGACATTCTGGAATACGTTCCAGACAGTGAAGAAAAAGCGACCAGCGAGTGATGCCTACCCACGACCCCACAGAGAGCCGTTACGGCGCGTTTGGCATCTTGGTAAACAAACTTATATTCATACACAGTCAAACGCCACACAGGCGCTCTCTGATGGCGTTGCGGTTTTGTTTTTTTGCCCAATAGGGAACTCGCTCAAAACTGAGTAGGGCATTCATACGATGGACAAAATTGTCTCATGTCTCTACGGGGAGCACATGGGTGACTATGTTCCAATCTTGGAAGAAAGGCGAACCAGTCAGAATTGACCGAGTTGACCCGCCGGGGATGCCCTAAAATTTGGGTACTATTTGGGTACTACGGCCACAAAAAACTGTTACACGATACCGCACAACAAGAAAGCAAAATAACGATTTTACGCATATTACTATACACTACTAAACCACACAAAAAGAACGAACCACAGTTTGTAATCAGCAGGTTGCAGGTTCGATTCCTGTTACTAGCTCCAAACGCCCCGGAACACGGTTTGTGTTCCGGGGCGTTTTGTTTGTGATTTTTTGGAAAAGTAGATTATTTCCCGGCCTGAAGAGCAGCTTGCAGGGCGCAGTAGTCTTGCAGAGTCAGCTGTTCCGGGCGGGAGCGGGGGTCCAGGTGAGCAGCTTCCAGGGCGGAGAGGACGGTGGCTTTTGGCAGCTGCAGACCGTTGGAGATGGCGTTGGCGGCGGTCTTGCGGCGCTGAGAGAAGGCGGCGCGGATCAGGGAAAAGAAAGCTTTCTCATCTCCGCCCGGCACTTCAACCGCAGGTGTTTTGCGGACGTTCAAGCGGATGACCGCGCTAGTGACCTTGGGGGCCGGGTAAAAACTGCCGGGCTGTACGGTAAAAAGCAACTTTGGCTCGGCATAATAAGCCACCGCATAGCTGATGGCACCAGCGTCACGGGTACCAGGAGCAGCGCAAAGGCGCTGTGCGGCCTCTTTCTGGACCATGACGGTAATATTCTCGATGGGGAGTTTCTCTTCTAACAGGCGCATCAGAATCGGGCTGGTGATGTAGTACGGCAGGTTGGCGCAGACAGCCACCGGCTTATCGCCGAATTCCTCGGCCAGCAGGGCTTTGAGGTTGACCTTGAGGACATCGTTCAGCACCAGCTTGAAATTGTCATAATCGGCCATCGTTTCTTCCAACAGCGGCGGCAGGCGCTTGTCCACCTCGATGGAAACGACCTTATCGGCGCGTTTGCAAAGCTGCTCGGTCAGTACGCCGATGCCGGGGCCGACTTCCAGCGCACCCCAGCCAGGGCCGATACCGGCCTCATCGGCAATGCGAGGGCAGATGCCGGGGTTGATGATAAAATTCTGGCCAAAGCCTTTGGACAGGGCAAAATCATACCGTGCGCAAAGGTCGCGGATGGTAGACAAATCGGTCAGGGTAGGCAAAGCGGACTCCTCTCAGCACAGGAAAATTCGGGAAAATCAGTTCTGGCCAGACAGCATCTTGGCGGTGTTCAGGGCCTTGCTGATCTGGGGGTCGGTGTCGACGGTGTAATCGTAATAGGCATTCTGTTCGTCGGAGGACAGCGCAGCGTCCACATCAGGGGTCAGGCCCAGGTCGTTCCAGGATTGGCCCTCGTTGTCCAGCAGCAGACCGATAGTGATGTAGGCGGCGGAGCCATCGGAAAAGCTCTGGGCGTCGCTCATCACAACACCCTTACCGGCGGTGCGGGTGCCTACGATGGTGGCGCTGTTCATCTTGCGCAGGGCATTGGCAAACAGCTCGGCACCATCGGAGGTGCTGCCGTTGACGAGGACGACCATGGGCACGGTGACCTCGTTTTCATCGGACATGCGCAGCAAGGTGATGTTGCCGTCCTTGTCCTCCTGTTGGGCGATGACGCCGGAAGGCACGCAGTAGTCGGCGCAGACCAGCGCGGCGTTCAGGTTCTCACCGATATTGTCGCGCATGTCGAAGATGAAGCTGGCAGCGCCCTGGTTCAGCAGGTTGTCCACAGCAGAGCGGAACTCGCTGGCCGTGCCGGAGGAGAAGGCGTCGATGCGGACATAGCCGCAGGTGTCGCCAATCATCTGGCTGGAAACGGTGGTGGTGCGGTAGTTGCTGTGCACCAGGTCGACGGTCTGCTCCTGTCGGTCGGGCGTCAGGTAGGTGATGGTGGTGGTGGTCCCCTCTTCGCCCAGCAGGGCCGAGGTCAGGGAGGCAGTGTCGGTCATGGACTTGGTGGACATATCGCCGATGGCAGTGATGTAACCGCCGACCTGCAGACCGGCCTCGCTGGCGGGCGAGTTGCCGTAGACGCGGGGGATGCGGCCGTAGCCGGAGGACGGGTCGTTGACGACGGCCACGCCGATGCCGGTCAGCTTGCCGGACTCAACGGCCAGGCGCTCGCTGTAAGCTTTGGCGGTGTAGTAGCGGGCGTATTTATCGTTGATGCCCAGCATGTAACCAGCGGCCAAGGTGTCGTTCAGCGTGTCCTCGTTGATAGTGAAATACTCGTTGGAGCGGACAAAACGGTCGATTTCGGCCAGCTTGTTGTACTGGCGCTCCTTGCTTTTGACGCTGGACACGGTGGAGTTGAACATATTCATCGAGACAACCATCGTCAGAGAAAAAGTGACCGCCATGGCGATCAAGGCAATGGTGATGGTAACGCCGAGACTAATTTTTTTGCTCATGGGTTCAGATGGCTCCTTACAAAATAGTGCGGTCTTTTACAGAGTATAGGCCAGACTGAAAAGAACGCTGGAGAAAAGGCTGATAATCATAACGACCGCAATAACAAGACAGAAAATGCGCACGGCTGGCTTATGTTTCTGGGGTTTCATCAGGACTTCCCTCCCCTTACGAGATGTAGTTGGTGACACTGGTCAACACACCGTTGACCTTCATTTCCAGGTGCAGATGGTTGCCGGTAGAATTGCCTGTGGTACCGACATAGCCCAGCAGCTTGCCCTTGGAGACAGGTTGGCCGACGCTGACCACGGGGGCGCTGTTCATGTGAGCATACAGGGTCGAATAGGTATTGCCGTTGGAATCGGTACCATGGTAGACCTGCACAAGGGGAGGGAATGGTAGGTGGCGGCCGTGACGACGCCATCAGCGATGGTGTAGATCTCGGTGCCGCCGGGGGCTGCATAGTCAGTGCCGCGGTGACCGCCGCCGCCGAAGTAGCAGGAAATGGACTTAAAGGTGGCCAGCGGGCGGCCGAAGTCCAGTGAGCAGGTAATGGAGGCGTTGCCATACTTCTTGTTCTGGGCTTCCAGATAGGAGTCCAGGGCGGCGGTGGCTTCGTCCAGCTTTTTGCGGGCTTCGGCTGCG
>OBZR01001215.1_pt1 | contig 9876 bp, 5 predicted proteins | sample 1495541 | NCBI WGS metagenome assembly OBZR01 (sample SAMEA2580240, study PRJEB22360) | human gut metagenome | biome: human gut; feature: human-associated habitat; material: faeces | place: Denmark | collected 2008/2010 | reverse complement strand
TTCTACGGAAAATGAACCTACCGGAGAAATATTGCCACTGATGGGATCATTCTGTTCTGAGTTTGACTGATCATCATCACTACAGGACGGAAGTAATGCCAAAGCCAAGAGGTTCAATATAAACAGTTTGAATATTGCTTTCATTTTTCTTCGAATTTAGAGATTACTTAAAAGGTACTACTATGGGAGCTTCCTCAAATCTGCTCATTGGGAATTCTGTAGCATTGAAGCTGTCGTACTTACAAACATGCATCAACAACTCGTGATCGGAGTCAGTACCATCTTCAATGTAAGCAACCGGTGCACCGGCAGAGAAATCCCAGCGTCCTAACAAACCTTCCGGGTTTTCTTCCACAAAGTCCCATGCGTTGGCTTTCAGTTGCGCTTCCGTACGGCATACAGACCAGATACGTGCTTCAAGTACAGCTCCGCCCAAGAAACGATTATTATCACTAGCCTTACCAATGGATACTTTTCCTCCATCATTTCCTGCGCAAAGATCTATTTCTGAGAAATTGAGATCATTCCTCTTTATTTCTCCCCAGGCAACTCTGCTGCCATTAATATAAAGCTTGTACTTTTCACTCGGATTACTTTGTGCTACGTCACAGTCTACCACCAAAGCCAGATGCATCCACTCGCCAAGCTTAATCGCATTATGCCCTGTTCTCAGTTGTAATTTATCGCCTGTCCCTACCAGGTCAATGACTTTCCACTGATTACCGCCTTCTTTGCCTTTTTCACCATCGTCACCGCCACGGAGAATAAAGTAACCTTCTTTACCCATAATGGTCTGCAACCAATAAGTATTATCGATACGGCAAGTCAGCTCCCAGGTCATCTTCTTCAATTTGAAATCGTTGGTCGCAGCTTTCAATGCTTCTACTCCTTCGCCTGTCATTTCTCCGAAATGCGTCCACACGGCATAGTCTCTTCCCAGATTCATACACCAACGTTTGTCCGGTGCAATCTTCACCTGAATAGGTTGCGATACCTGTCCCTTGGCGTCAGTCAGCGTAAAGGAAGTTTCGCCGGCTTTTCTTCCGGTCACTGTCACTACGTTACCATAAAGTTCGAGACGGACTACTTTCGTATCGCCGGCATCAAGTATTTTATACTCTCCGTTACCACTCAAAATCTTTACTTGCTGAGAACCTTGATTAGCATTGATCAGTACACCCTTTTCATCAGCGTCGGTCGTAATCTGTTTAGGAGCAATCACATTCAGATTCACAAAGGCTTCTTTTCCTTTCCGGTCGGTTATCTTGACCTCGGCATTTCCCTGGGCGATGCCTTTCACGGTGAATGATTCCGAGTCTTCAAGTGTAGACTGATCGACTTCGATACAATTATTTTCATCTATCACTTCCAGCGAATAACCTCCGTTTCCTGTATAGATTTTGACGAAAGCTTCATCGGCGCCTTCTACCTGCGAATAAAGCGTAAATAACGTCTTATTCAACTTCAGATCAAACTCTGCCGCCGTGTTAACCAAAATCTTAGCGCGCTGGTAGTACTTGTCTTTCACGTATACTACACCCTGAGCATTGTTATGTCCTTCTACAGCTGTCAGCGTTACTATATCACCATCGACTTCTGCCGTCACCACTTCTTCGTTTGCCGAAGTCACCTCATATTCGCCATTACCGGACGTAATTTTTACGGTTCTGGTATCCCCCTGTGCGATACTGATTTCACTGGCGTCAACGGTTAGCTCTGCCAGATTCTGGGGTGTCTCATTATTTTTGTTGTCGTTATCATCGCCGCATGCACTAAGACAAAGCAATGATGCGAGAACGAAGTATTTCATCACTTTCATATATATTATAACTAAGGTAAATTACTCTTCTACGTCTACATTAGGATAGTCTACTCTCAATACATCTCTTGACATGGAGAAAGTACCTTCGAACGACATCATTAATGATTCGCCCTGTGCAGAGTCCTGATATTCATAAGCCAATTCAATGGTAGTAATTTCTGTATAATAACGTTGGTCTGTATAGTTATACGTATATTTACGACTGAGTTTGGCACTATAAGGTTTAAACTTCAATCCATCCACATGGCTGGTTAACGTTATTTCTCCGAAATCATCACGTTTTATTTCAACCACATAATTCAGATAGTCCGTAGTGTTGGAACGTGTCTTCTCGCCCACAAACATATAGCAGGTATTATTATTAATTGCATAAAGTTGTGTGCTGGTCGTTTCAGTCGTATAAGTTGTTCCCTGTTGTGTCACAACGCCCTTACCACTATAAATACCCGAATAATCGTTCTTGAAACCGATATGTGCCAATACTTTCGTATATTTATTCGCTCCCATCTCTTCTCCTGTAGAAGAAGTGATGCGCAAGGGAAGTACATAATCATTATACAAGTTGCCTACTTCTCTAATCTTATTCAAGTCGATATGGATATAAGCCGCCGCATTCAATTCTCCACTTTTAATATTCCATGAATCGGCATCAAACGTATAGGTTCCTTCCGGCAATATTTTATAATATAAATCCGTCTGGCTCTTATACTTGTCCTTATTATACGCATCCAGCGTATCCGGGTCAACTTCCATCATTATATGAATTTCCTTATCATTTCCCGATGTACCATTTACTCCGAAATATACAGGAAGTACGGTGGTATTATCATCAGCTACCTCCAATGAGTAATCCTGCCAACCATTATGAATGATATATGTATTCTTCTTGAATAATTCATCTTCCAATTTATCGCATGAAGAAACTCCGGGCAGCATAGCGATCAGCAGACTTCCCATTATTCCGTATATAGATATTATTTTTTTCATAATAAGCCAATTTTATTTAGTTTTACCATTCAGGATTCTGCGTCATATTCACGTTACGTTTCAGCTCGTAAGTCGGGAAAGGCCACAAATACATTTTCTGTTCAAACACTTTGTGTACCGAGGTGATGATAGTCTGTTTATAAAAATCAGCAATACGCGTTTCATCATCACTGATATTAATGTTACACCCCTGCAATAACTGGTTTTCTTCTGTCATAGCATCTTTCCAACGGCGTAAATCAAAGTAGCGCATACTATTCTCACCCAATAACTCTATCTGGCGTTCTCTTTTCAATTTCACACGGAAATCGTTCGGGTTATTATAAGTCTCCTCTGAATAGTCAGGTACTCCGGCACGCATACGGATACGTTTGATAGCATAACGCATTTCATCTACACTGCGCTGAATCTCTACATCAGCTCCGGTATAGGTAGTCAGATGGTAAACTTGTCCCGAAGTCAACTCATTCAACGCTTCGGCATAAATCAGAAGAATTTCACCATAACGAATGGTCATCTCTGTTTTATCAACCAGATATCCGCCTTCAGTCCGTGAGTCTTCCGAATTATAAAACTTCTTTAAAGTAACTCCTGTCAGTGGACATTCTTCCTTAAATCCCTGTTTGCCATCGTTCAGACCACGATAATAGAATATCTGTTGATCGCGGAATTCAGATTCAGAAGCACTGGAAGCTTCCCAAACCGAACCATTATAAGCGATGGACGCATAGAAGCGTGGTTCACGATTATTGTACATCAAATTCACCTTAGCCGGCAGGAAAGGATTCGCCACAGCATACGCCTGTGTAGTGAAACCTTGGGTTACGTAATCACCGGTAGCTTCCGCCTCTGTGATAGAACGTCCGTCGTTCATCGCATACGCATCGACCTGCTTCTGAGTAACAGCCAACCGATTGTTTCCTTTTAAAGTCTTTGGCGTAGATTGGTAAGCCCAGTCATTGATATGTCTTGTTCCAATTCTTGTCCGGGTAAATATAAGTTCCGGATTTTTCGATCCCAGAATCGTACCGTCAAAGTTGGACTTATAAGAAAGTAACGGGTCTACGTCCGCCCAACCTTCCGGATAGTTCTTATCCGAATAAAGTGCATTATGAGGAGGACGTTGTGAAGGCAGAACGGTCGCTTTCGGCGCTACAACATACAGTTCATACAGACCGGAAGCCTTAGCCAATTCAATCACATCCTTAGCAGCTGCCGCCGCTTTCGCCCACTTTGTTTCATCATAAGTCTGAGACACTAATTGATTACCATAGCAGTCTTTCACATTAAAGAAATCCGTATTTCCGTTGAAAAGCGGGCTGGCCGCATAAAGCAACACACGTGAACGAAGTCCTAATGCAGCTCCGCGAGTCGGACGTCCAAGATTGTTGACCGTTCTTTTAGTCGGTAGTGAACGGGCTGATTCAGCCAATTCCTGATCTATAAAATCAACCAGATTATCAAAATGCTCTCGTGGCAAGGAAAGTTCTTCATAAGAAAGATTCACATCCAGTCCTTCCAAAGGAATCAAAGGTACGGGACCATAGACGCGTATCAAAGCCCAGTAACAATAAGCACGCAAGAAACGTGCCTGTCCTTTCATATCGGCTATTTCATCCATCGTCAGTTCCGGACAGCGATCTACATTCTGAATGAAAGTAGATGCCTTTCGGATACCTTCATAATATTTCCACAGTCGTGACTCATTTTGATCTTTATCGCTCAATTGATTATCAGCACTATAGTTTCCTTCCACATAATCCTTCATGTCCGGATGGTAAAGATCATCACTAGCCCAGCGGAACGGTTCTCTATATTCACCAATATAATCCATTACACTGTATGCACTCGACAACCATCCATCCACATACACACGTTTGGAGAAAGCGGAGTCCAAAGATACCTGATCATAAAAGTATTTGTCCACATTGATATAATCGGTACATGACGAGAAGGACAATGTACCTATAGCCAGCAATATGGTATAAAGTATTCTTTTCATAATTCGTAGTTTTTGATTTAAAAGCTAAATTGAAGATAACAGGAGAAAGTTTTATTAATCGGATAGCTACTTCCCGATTCATTTGTACCTTCTGGATCCCACCAGTCAAACGGTGCCCAAGTAAACAAGTTCTGTCCGATAAATCCAAGACGCAGATTACTCACAAGGAACTTGCGTGTCCATACCTGAGGAAAGTCATAAGAAAGTTCCACATTTCTTAAGCGCAGATATTTTCTATCCTTCAACCAGAACGTAGATGCTCGGTTGTTCATATTGTTGTTTCCATAAGTCAGGCGAGGCCAGTCGGCATTCGGATTTTCCGTAGCTTCCGTGCCCGAAATTTCCTTTGGAATCCAACGATTACCATCTACCATAACTTGCAGAATATTACCTGTACGACCGTCATGGAAAGCATGAGGTCCACTGCCGCCTACGAAAAAGTCACATTTACCGGTTCCTTGGAGAAGCATGCTAAAGTTCCAGTTCTTCCAACTGGCGCTCAAGCCGATACCATACTGAAGTCCCGGCTGCTGACGATATCCCAAAGGTACCTCATCATCCGTTGTGATGACTCCGTCACCATTCACATCTTTATATTTAATATCTCCCGGAAGTATTGTTTTGTTAGCCAAAGATGCCTGAGAAGGACTTCTGTCAATGTCTTCCTGATCTTTAAACAAACCCAGGGCGATAAAACCACGGCTCTGATTCAATTGGAAACCCTTATTCATCTTGTACCATAATTCATTGGCGGCCTCATCCATATCCAGGATATCAGTTTTCTGATAAGTAAAATTACCACGGAGTTGCAGACTCACCTGTCCAATCTGCTGGGTGAAAGCGATATTTCCATCCCATCCGACTGATTTCATCTTACCTACATTGGCCATAGGTGTTTGGTCGGCAAGACCGGTTGTCAGCGGCATTTGATTGCGTTGCATAAAGATATCATCCCGTTTATCAACAAAGTAATCTACTGTTCCGGTGACTTTCCCATTAAAGATACTGAAATCCACACCGATATCATACTTCTTGGCAACCTCCCAGGTCAAATTCGATGTTCCCAGTGTTTTAATACGATAACCTTGTACTTTGTTAGTACCAAATTCACCAAAAGTATACGATCCTCCATCATCCGTACTTACCAAAGATATATAAGGGAAGCGACGTGCCTTATCATCGGTCAAGCTAGTTCTCAACTGGTCATTACCCACCTCACCATAAGAAGCTCTAATCTTAAACAGATCCAACCACGGCATCGCTTTCTTCACAAACGATTCTTCCGAAACCACCCATCCGGCAGATACGGCCGGAAAAAAGCCAAATTGCTTTCCATGTTCAAAATTCTCGGAACCTGTATAACCCCAGTTAAATTCTGCCATATACTTATCTTGGAAAGCATAAGTAAAACGTCCTGAATAAGCCAAGTTACGATGAGGAATAGATCCCATCAAATCACTCTCATCAAAATTGACGTCAGTAGTCTCTTGCTGATAGACCATAGCAAACACTCCAACGCGATGTTTCTGAGCGAACAATCGGCTATAATCCAAAGAAGCTTGCAAATAATAACGTTTATCTCCTTCCACTTTTTTTGTCTGAGACATTGCAGCAGCATTCTGTACTCTCTTCAACACCAGATTACCGTTTGCGTCACGAGAATATTCCGCAGACCACAACTCTTGCGCTTTAGAACGGCGGATAGTATTCTTATTATAGGTATCAAAAGCAAAGACTCCGGAAAATTTCAAGCCTTTCGTTATAAACGACAAGTCCTGATCCAAAGCAACGCTACTTTCTACTTTGCTTTCCCAAATAGTGCGATATCCGGTTTGAGTCATCTGATACTCAGGCGTAGTCATGCCATTAACAACCGGCCATTGACCTGTAGACCATTTACGCGGAGAAGACAGCGGAGTATAGTAAGCAAAGGATTTCCAGATATCATCCGCATCGCTCTGTGGAGAATTGCGGTTAACCAACCATCCGCCTACACTCACTTTCAATATCGTTGAACGGGTTAAGTTCATATCTACATTCGCACGATAGTTCCAACGTTCATACGTCGTATTTGTATTGTATTTATTTTCAGAACTGGAAGTACGGTAACGTCCGTCTTCACTGGTATACTGTCCCGATACGAAATAACGTACATTATCGCTACCACCGGAGAAATTAATATTGGCATAATAGCTGGGAGCTCCACTTTTCAGCATCAAGTCTCTCCAGTCTACATTCGGATAAAGATCAGAGTCCAGTCCATACCGGATAATATTCATCTCTTCACTTGTATACAGAGGGCTTTCATAACGTCCCTCCAAAGCCTCATTAGCCAAACTCGCCCAATCATAAGCATTTGCATATTCAGGAACCTTCACCGGAGTATTCCAGCTGAAACCGGTTTTCACATTAATCTTCACTTTCCCTTTTTCACCACGTTTGGTAGTAATCAGGACAACACCATTTGCACCACGTTGTCCGTAAATGGCAGTTGCCGACGCATCCTTCAACACTGAGAATGATTCAATATCTTCTACCGGAATCTCATTAAAGCTACGTTCTACTCCATCCACCAGTATTAAAGCTCCTGACTTGGCACCAAATGTACTCATACCACGGATCCAGAACTCTGACATATTTTCACCCGGTTCACCGCTGGTTTGCATCGCTATGATACCCGGTACAACACCTGCCAATGCATTCGAAAGATTAGCTCCCGGAGCATTCAACTGTTTGATATCAACATTGGTAATGGCACCGGTCAAGGTCTTTTTCTTCTGGATACCACTGGCAGTAATCACCACCTCATCAATCTTACGGTTATCTTCTACAATTTTCACTTTCAGATTATTCCGGTCTTTGATCGATAACACAGGAATTTCAACTGTCTGATAACCAATAAAAGTCACTTGAAGTACATCATAAGCTCCCACCTTTATGGTAAACTCTCCATCTAAGTTGGTAATCGTACCGACGCCCGGCTGATTTTTAGCAACAATCGACGCACCGGCAACAGGACCAAGATTATCTTCCACTACCCCCTTGATTACAAATTCCTGCTTGCTCTCCTGTGCCCATGCACTATCAGGCACGAGCAGCATTACCGTCAAGAGTAATACGATATATTTTTGAATATTATTCATGGATAATTCTTTTTATAGATTATTTATTCTACTGTCACACGACGAATAACATGGTTATCGCGGTCAGCCACATAGACCGAGTTGTCCGGATAAACCGTCACACATTCGGGCTGATTGAATTTTGCTTCTTCGGGCAAACCGTCACCAAATCCACTCTGCTCGGGTTGGCCGGCGTACAGAGAAGCGGAACCTGCCGGTGTGATTTTACGAATAATGTGGTTATTACGTTCGGGAACAAACATATTTCCGTCTTCATCAAATGCCATCTGCTCCGGCTTATTCAGACGGACAGTCGCACCTGTACCATTGATATAGCCACTTTCATCCCATGCGCCGACAAAAAGAACCGGATTCCCAAAAGTATGTGTAGCAGCATCATAAGGAACCTGATAGATACAATGGCGGTTACATACCGCTACATAAAGGATCGTACCTTCGGTATTAAAAGTCATACGGGTTTCAATTTCCGTTGCATTGTTAATTCGGAAGAGAGGGGTAAAGTCTTCGTAACTCGGTCCGTCAAAACGATACACATAGCCAGTACCTTTATTACAGAAGAACACTTCCCCTGTTTTGGGATGTACTGCCAGTCCTGTAGTGCCGACTTTCTTCGCTCTGCAAAGTCCTCTTACATCCACGAATCCACCTTCGCGCGTTACATAAATAATATTGAAGTCAGTCTTGGTATTACTCTCATCCGTATAGGAATACTGAGAGATATAAAGAGTGTCCTGAGCCGGACTGAACGCCAGACAGGTAGGTGACTGAAACGGACCGCTGGAACACTGCACCAAAGTTTCCACTTCACCATTACGTGCACGGCGCAAAGCACCATTCTGTGTCTGACCACGTCCTTCATCTATAAAGAATACCGAACCGTCTTTATCAGTCAGCAAGAACCAGGTTCTTTGCAGCTTGGAAGCAGCATAGCTGCCGTCCTCACGACCTTTCATACCGTGTTGTCCCACCATCGTCGTCACATTACGCTTAAACTGATAACGGAATTTTGTCTCGGAAGCATACTCTTCTATATTTTCGTCTTTACCTATAAACAGACGAACATAACCTGTATCTGCACGTGCGGGAACGATGGCATAGATTACCTCATCGTCCATTCCTACAATAGCTGCTTCCTTGTTATTTACAGTGACCTTCACATAACTTGGATCGGAACCGAAATTTTTTCCACGGATGATTAACTGTGTTCCGATACCACCACTGTCGGGAGAGAAACTTTCGAAAACAGAGTGTTTACTCAAATCGGGAGGTAAGGCTTGATTTTGGCGTATCGGAGCCAAGTCATTGTTGCAACCCCAAAAGGCAGACATCCCTATTAATAAGGTAAGTCCGATTTCAAGCTTGCGCTTCATAAATAAATTAGATTTCATAAGATATTAAATTTAATTCAAACAAAATGAAATAAAAGGTAAAAAGGAATCATTGCATACTTAAATAAATTAAGTGGAGGATCGTGTTGTTGATTCATAGTTTCATGAGATATTTAGTTAAACATATTATATATATTCCTGCTTCTTTATTGCATCTGCAAAATTAGCGTGTTTGCCAAAATTCTGAGTTTTCCTTCTTCGTGTTTTATGCCACACGGCAGGGATATTTACTATTTTGGCATGATTTGATAATATTCCGGTTTTCTTTAAAAGTTAAATTCCCCGCAATGAAGGCTGAGATAAGATTCAGAATATCGATAACAGGAAAACGAACTTCTTATTTACTTTTTTGGCATAGACATTTACTCGCTTACAAACCTGCTATAGAGCATATTCTCTCAGTGTAATCAGACTCTTCACCTTCCGGGAAAAGTCTCGTTATGCTATACAGACAGTCAACAGAAGGGACTGATTATTGCACTTCTTCCAAGTGTTTGGTCCGGAATTCTTTTGGCGTGCATCCGTACTTTTCAC
>OBZR01001210.1_pt1 | contig 9935 bp, 4 predicted proteins | sample 1495541 | NCBI WGS metagenome assembly OBZR01 (sample SAMEA2580240, study PRJEB22360) | human gut metagenome | biome: human gut; feature: human-associated habitat; material: faeces | place: Denmark | collected 2008/2010 | reverse complement strand
ATAGTAAGGTAATTGGCCATTTACAACTTTATACCAACATAGATATAATTCTACGTTATTTGGTGTTCCTAATCCTTTTTGATCTTTTAATTTTTGTCTATAAGCTGCAAAGTCAAATTTTCCACTGTCTAATTCCTCGTAAACTTTTAATTTTGTTTCATTTGATTGAGAACTCAAATAATAAGAATCAACGAATGTATATCCGTATTTATCGCACACATACTTACTCACTATCCAGTTCAATGAACCTTGTCCCATATTGTTAGCTACTAATCCACCAAATATATTTCCGTGCGCATAATCAATAGCTTGACGTAGTTCCCAGCACCCAAATCGTATTTGATTTAGAATGTTTCTATCTACTGTTATTCCATTAACTGTAGTAGTTCCACCTGCCCCTGGTTTCATAGTATTATAAGAAGGTAGAAATTTATAAGTGCTGCCGTCTAAATATTTTATAGTTTGTGCCTTATTTCCCCACTCTTTGAAGTATGTACTTCTTTCACATTGCATTAGTCCGTAACCACCATTACTACCTGTAGTACTATAAGGGTCACCTCTAGATTCTCCCATTATGACTGCATACACTAGATTTGTATCTAAGCCAAATTTTCTAGCATAATGTTCAACTATAAGATATAGTTTATATTTATTTCCTGTAGATGATAAATCGTTAAGATTAGCCTTGTTTTGATATTTACCTATGTCATATTTCTCATATAACGCTAATGCTTCTGCATATTTGTCATTAGTTTTATCGGTAGTAGATACAGTTTTAGAAGTTTTTACTTGATGAAATCTGTCATCTCCAAGCCATACACCATTTTTATAAGAAGTTAAATAAATAGGGTCGCCATCACCTTCATCGGGAGGGTCTGGTTTTGGATGTATAATATCTTGAATTTCATCAAATATTTTGTCTATCTCTTCTTTTTCTACTCCCATTTTTTCTAAGTATTCTCGTATTTTAGCAATATCCTCGTCAGTCAAATCACCTATTCCAATACCACCAAGAAATTCAATTATTTCTTTTAATAAATCGTCTTTATTAGATAAATTTTTTATCTTACTTATAACTTCTTTAAAATTACTAAATTCTGCTGTACATTTTGTTTCATCAGAAAAAGATAATTTTAATTTATTTACTCTAGCTTCTAAAAGTAATGGCTTTACTCCAAAGCTAAAATCCCTTATTGATACAGTATCGCCTATATCAAGTTCATCATCATAAGAAACACTCATTTCATAAGTTGCTTGAGGTTTAGAACGTTTTTGTAATTCCTCATATGCTTCTTTTAACAAGTCAGATGCATTATTGGCATCACTCTCAAAATAGCCAAATATATGTCTACCATCATTGTTATAAAGTTTAAAAGCTTCTTCATCAGCTATAAAGTCTTGATTGAGTGGTTTGTCGACTGGATCTCCTTTTTCTTTTATCCATTCTACTGAATGTATAGTTATATCATCTTTTCCATAAGGGATTAATGCTGTACAGAAATCGGACCATTTTTTGGTTTGACCTATTTTATTTGCATTATCACCATATGTAAAAATCTTATTTGTTACTTTCCCTTTTTTCTTATATACATTTATAATCTGTTTTAACTTACTTCCTTGCCTTTTAACTGTAAATTCAAGTTCAGCACCGAAACTAGCTATATTATCTTGAATAGCTTTTAATACGTTTGTTTTAGATTCTATTTCAATAGTAAGCACTGTATTAAGTAGCTCGCTGTCAACGTATCCCACTGCAAACTCAGTATTTATAAGAACTGCTTCTAAAAACTGTTTCACATTCCCTACAATTACTTGAGGTTGTGTCGGCTCATTTATAAGTGTTATCCCTGTATTTTCACAGTAAATGTCAGTTATAACATTCTTTTTCTCGTGAGTTGTTCCAGATTCGAATATTTGAAATAATCTATCTTTGCCTTTAAATCTAAAAATTATATAGTTAAGTCCGATTAACTTATCAGAATACCTTTTTACATCTTTTACAGATAATGTATAAGTGTCCATAAAAGTTTCTAGGTCCAACTCATATTCATCATCAAAAAAACAACTGTCTCCCTGTGAAGGTATAACATCTATTATTTCTTTTTGTCGATTTAAAACAAAAATTGTGTTTACTCTATACATTATCTATTAAACCTTTCATTAAATATTACACTACTAGAAGATATTGGGCTATCTGAATTTATTGTTATTGCATTTTCGCCTTGCTCCAAATTAAAGAAGTAACTCCCATAATCTATGTAATCCATAAAAAGCTCGCCATTTTTATAAACCTTTTGATTTAAAGTATCTATACTTATTTCATCTCCAGCTTTAAAAATGTATAAGTTTGTATCTTCTTGAGTTGTATCATTTAGTTTATTTACAATAATTCTATTAAGTGTCATTGTATCAACTGCTTTTTCTTCTCCATATTGGCCAAAGAAAACATCTATATGATTTAGGTTTCCTGTTGGAAAATCGCTATCTCTTATATCTTCTGGCTTAATTGTTTTAACTATTTCACCAGAGGAATTATATTTAACAACTTCAACACTCCATTTTGTGCCTTCCCTTTTTATAGTAAAATGGCCTTTAAATTCGTTCCAATCTCCATATTGTCCCATATTAAGGTAATGTTTCTTTATAGTAAGCTTATCTCCACTACCTTCTGTAGTTGTTGTGAATTTTACTTCTGGCAATTTAAAATCTTTATCTTCTAATACAGTTTTATTTCCTATTTGTACAACTGGATAGTTTGATTCAAAATACTTTTGGTCATCACATAACATAAACTTGAATAATTTTACACCATTTACATCGCATCCATACATTTCTAACAAGCCTAATTGATTTTCAGCCACAACTATATCTTCATCTGTTTCTATCGTTGTATCCGAGCCTTTTGTAAGATATTCACTCCAAACGTAGCCTGTTTTTCCGTTATAGGTTACTTTGCTCCATTTCCCACTTGCGACATTTAAATAATTAACCGCTGTACCATTCGGTATTGTAGCTAATAACTTTGTTTTCTTGCTTGCTCCACTTCTTAATGATGCTGTATGATTTGTGTAATAATTGCTTGTTTTTGTAGTGATCTTCTTTAAACCTTTAGATATTTTAGCCCAGCCTGTTTTACTATCATACGTAGTTTTTATCCAGCCGTTAGTTGCTTCTTTTCCATCTACTTTTACAGGTGTTAAATAAACACCTTTCTTTATAGTTTTTATTGTCTTGCTACTAGAAAGTCTTTTCTCTTTTAAAGCTATTGATGTAGCTGTTACTTTATATTTAGTAGTAGTTGTTGTATTTGTGCTTGCATTTTCGTTATATTTCAATTTTCCTGTAGAATCAAAATAAAAGTAGCCTTGCACTTCAAAGTCGATTATGTCTGGAATAAGATTTCTTCTTATAGAAGGTCCATGCCATTTATCTCCTGAGCCGTAATCATTTGCTACTATTGCCCATCCGCCTTCATTTACAGCACATACATCTACTCCACCAGTAACAACTCTATTTGCATCTACAAAAGACCCATTCGAGAAATTAGTCTTTGTTTCACATACTTCATCTATTTGCTTTTCTTTTTCGTTAACTGATTTATTTACAAGGCTTGGATAAGTTCCAAGAAGAATAGCTTTACCATTACTATCACTTACTTGTAAATAACAAGCATCTTGTTCCAAATTCACATTAATTATACAAGGGCATGGCTTTTTGCCCTCATTTGTATAAGTGATTTTTTTATCACCTTCAAATATTTTAGCTTCTTCTATATAAAAATAAGGGTCGTATGCCACTAAGGACACACTTCCCTCACCATAACATTTATTATCACGAATTACCACATCTCCAAACTCCACTTCATCCTCTGGAATGCAGTAAATAAATTTTTCTTCATCTTCTATGTAAAAAGCTTGTGGAGCATCTACATCAAAAGCATCTGCTATAGCATCTACAGTAGTGTCATAAGTATCCTTATCATCGCATTCAACACAAAATTTGATGCTTATTTGTCGTTTTTTCTTTCTACTTCCACTAAATATATCTCCATTATCGCTCCATGTTTCAATAGAATCAGATTCAGAAGGAGGTAGCATAGGCATATCTATTTCTTTTATTCCAAAGCCTTCTAAATCGTCTAATACTATGTCACCGAATTTATACATTTATCTACCTCTCTTCCTGTTTTCTCTTCTTGCTTTTACTTTTATTTTATCATCTACTATATCTGCAGTAGATTCACCTATGACCTTGCTATCAAGATATACTGGCATTACTATCCTCATATCTCTTGTAGTAGCTTTTGCTGTGCTATTAGAAGAACTAGATACACCACTTGAACTAGAAAAGCTTGAAGTTGATGTACTAGCTAAACTAGCAGTTGCAGCATTATTTGTAGCTCTTATAGCACTATATGCTAAGTTTGAATATGCCATTGTGTTTACAGCTTTTAAATTAGCTGTTCTAGCACTCTGATTTACAGTATTAACAGTTCTAGTAACATTAACTTTAGTGTTAAGTGTTCTATTTGTAGCAGATGCTATTTTAGACATATAACTATTTACAGAACTATAAGCTTGTGACATTTGAGTTTGTATAACTTTTCTAAGTGATATAAAGCTTCTTGTAGCATTGTTACGTGCATTTTGTGACTGTGTTCTTACAACATTAGCAATAGATATCATCTTACTTGTTATAGCAGTTCTAGCTTGTGTTATTTGTGTATTTATAACTTTTCTGAGTGATATAAAGCTCTTTGTTGCGCTATTTCTAGCATTTTGAGATTGATTTTTTATAATATTAGCTAGGTTGACAAATTGATTTCTACCTATGTTAACACTACCCACTAAATTTTCTCTAACTGTATTTCTAATTTTTCCAAAGCTTGAACCTATACCATTAGCTACATTTTGAGTTGTTGTTTGTAAGGATTTTAATTCTTTTTCTAACTCTTTTAGTTGGCTAGTATTCATAGTTTCTAGCTTGGCCATTATTCCCTTGGAGATGCCATCTCCTATTTCTGTTGCAGCAGTATTCGTTTTGCCTTTACTTTGTTCAAGTCCTGAGTTAACTCCAGTAGTATAATCTTCTCCACTAGATATACCCCATTGTTCATATGCATTAGTACCATTGTTATTAAATATAGTATTTAAAAATCCAGTTATACCAGCAAATTTTTCTGTTACAAATCCTTTTATAAATCCAGTTATAAATTTATCTGCTACTGTTCCGCCAAGTGTACCTACGTTTTCGGCATTTATTTCTGCCCAATCATTAATAGCATCATAGATAACACCACAGGCTGTATTAATTTGTTCCCTGTTGTTTCTTATTCCGTCTCCTATGGCTGTAAGAATTACTTTTCCAGCTTCGTTTATAGTAGCTCCGTTTGTTTCTATCCAACCGCAGAATTTGCTAATTAAGTCTGATATAGCTGTTGTTATGCCTTCCCTGTTGTTTCTTATACCATTACATATATTTTGTACTATACTACTACCCATACTTAATAAACTATCTAAAGAGCCACCACTTATAAATCTATTAGCACCACTTATTGCATTTGATATTAAATTAGGTATATTTTTAGCTGCATTAGATACTTTTGTTTCTAAGTTAGCTAATCCCTTTTCAAATCCATCAAAAGTATAAGTGTTTTTATCTCCGTTTCTCCAAGTTGAGAAAAAGTCTGTAAGTGCTTGAGAGCCGTTTATAAGCGCTGGTTTCATTTTTTCAAATGCACCTATTAAACTATCTTCTATCGCACTCGATAATGCTTGGAATGTTGATTTAGTTGTTTTATCCATGCTTTCAGCTAATCTAGTTGATAATCCCTCAATTTCTTTAAGATTCTTCTTGTAAGTTGCATATTTTTCATCTGACATATCAACTATTTCATTAACTTCGTCAAAGCTATCTCCAAGTCCTATAGTTTGTAATTTAGCTTTTATTTGTTCGTCTGACATACCTTTAAAGGCTTGTCTTAGGTAATCTGTCTTTTGAGACATTGACAATGTAGATAATGATATTTTTTCAGCTTCTATTCCATATTTAGAAAGCTTACTGTTAGCATCGTCTATTGTCATTCCTTCTTTTACAAGTGATTTTACATATTCTTTTGTGTTTTTATAGTTTTCATTATGAGCTTTAGCATATTCTACTGTATGATCACTAAGTCCAACTATAGAATTATCTACAGCACTTAAAGTTCCGTTATAATCTATAAGTTGATTTATTGCTTTTCCGTCTATTTCTATGTTTTTAGCATTTCCTACACTTCTCCAGAATTTATCAACTTTACCACTAGCATTATCCATAGATTCTACTACATCGAGTAAATCTTCTACAGATTGAGAACTAACTTTACAATCATCACCAAGTAAAGATATTGCATATCCTAAGTCTTTACTAGACAATCCTAATGCTGTTGCTGATGTTTCAGTATTAGAAAATACATCTTTCATGACTTCTATTCTCTTTGTAGCATCTTCACCTTTTAAACCTAAGATGTTCATATTTTCATTAAACATTGATACTGTAGAAGTTGAATTGTCTATCGCTTCTGATAGCTTGTTGTATTCTTCTGCTGATGCATTAACAAGTGACATAACTCCTGGTAAAGCATTTTTACCAGCAACAGTAGCTATCAAAGCTGCTTTTTGACTTCTTGTCATATTTTCTGTGCCTTCTCTTAATGCTTTTACTGTAGCTTCTAAATCTGTACATCCGTCAGCTGTTGTTTTTAGATAACTTCCTGTTTTATCCGCAGTCATTCCTAATTCTTGTAAAGCTCTGTCTTGTTGGTCTGTTGGATTTGCCATATTCAATAGTTATTATCGTGAAGCTTTTTATCTTCACCTCTGGAAGTTTCCTTCATTTTCATCAGTTGGTCAATTCCAACTCAGTTTGGCGTACATTTTCATCTTCAACTTTACTTGTTAAGATGTTCGACACTCTTGGAGGGATTATATTTATTCACCCTCTACGCTCTACGATACTTTATAGCCTTTCGTAATCTATAAAGTTATCTCGGTATTAACGTATCTATTAATAATTGCAAAATAAAAAGGCATCTTATTTAGATACCTTATCATTTATAAATTGTTCGTATTGTTCTTTTGTATTGTTACCATATCCGTAGATATGATGAAATTCTTTATGATGTTTCTTGCAAAGAACTATTCCGTTTTCTATGTCAAGCCTACTTTCTTTGTTCTTATCAAAAGAATCTAAATGATGAGCAACTATATCTCCGCCTTGTTGCCCACAACATTGGCAAGTATAATTATATTTTTCAAAAATCTTTTTTCTCCATACTTTATATTCTTTTGTATCTCTATTTTCAGCTCTTTCTTCATCTGTTAAATTCACATTGTAATTAGAATTATTACTGCCTTGATTATACTCGTTAAAACATTCAGTTGAGCAAAACTTTCTTCCTAATTTAAAATCCGTGAAGCTTTTGCCACAATTCTTACAAGTGTATTTATATCTGTGTTTATTTTTTAATCTATATTCGTAATCTAATTTACGTACTTCTAAATTATTTTCTATACGATAATTTTTTCTTCTTTCATTTAAAACTTCTTTATGTTCTTCATAATACTGTTTACTCTTTTCATTTAAATACACTTTATTGCTTTCACGATATTTCTTTTGTGATATTTTTATTTTTTCTTTATTATTTTCTCTATATTCTTTGCATTTTTCTAAAACTTTTGCTTTGTTGTTGTGGTAATATTCAGAAGTATTTTTCTTTAAAACTTCTTTATGTTTTTCATAATATTGTTTATTATGTTCTTTTATTTTAGCTTCATTTTCTTTTCTATATTGTTTTCTACGTTCTTTGTTTTTGGTATTATATTCTTTATCGTATTTAGCTTTCTGTTGCTTTCTGCAATCTTTACATTGATTTCTATACTTATTAGTATCTTTTCTAAAAGAAAATTCTGTTATATCCTTTTCTAAACCACAACAAATACATATTTTTTTCATAATAAAAAACACCTCCGACAGTATTTTTATTTTCCGATTTATTTAACAAGGGAAGAAAGCTCGGATAACTTTCTTGTCATTAAGGCTCGCGACTTCCTTAACTATCCCTAAAAATATTATAACATATTTACAATTATTAATAAACTTAGCCTTCACCGATATTGCCGAATCTTTTTTGAATAGTATTTCTACTAAACCGACCAATATTCTAGCCAACATATTCTTCAAAGACATACCTGCCTTTGAACCTTTAATCAATTGTTACAATAAGGCTCTTTATCCTTATCTCTCCTAGTTTCCTAAGAGTATCGGACTATCTCTTCACCATATTTAATAAACTTAGGTGCAGGATTTCGTGGATATTTCAACTGTTCTAGTTTACTTTATCTAGTCTCTAAACCTTTCTATTATCCCTAATAGAAGTGGTAATTGATTAGCATATCTTTCGACTTAGCTTTCCAATTTTAACCCTGTGTTTTTTGCTACTAATTTCTTAGTAACCGAGCATGTATGTCTACCCGCATTCGCCATAAGACCTATACTAGTTGATAAATCTGTCATAGAAGCACCTAATGCTCCAGCGATAGCACCTGTTTGTTTCATAGATTCCCCGAATAAAACAACATCGGTATTACTTCTAGTAATAGTTGCAGCTAATTTATCTGCAAAGTCACCAGCTTGATTTGCTTGCATACCAAGTGCAGTTAAATCATCCATTATCTTATATCTAGGCTCTTTATCCTAGAACTCTTACTTTCATAAGAGGATGGGACTATATCATCACCTTTAACTTAATAGTAAGGTGTTCGGCGCTCGTGGGAGAAATTATTATTTGCCTATTCATTCTCCTAGTCTCTGAACCTTCCATGTACTTTTACGGCTTTCCATGGCTTGGTTGCTGATTAGCATATTAATATTAACTTAGCCTTCCAGCAATTCACCGAATATTTTTTGAATAGTATTTCTACTAAACCGACCAATATTTTAGTCAAAATGTCACTTGCTGTTCCTAAATCTGTAGCCCCTATTTTTGCTAAATTTAATGTTGACTGTACCCCGTCAAGCATTTCTTGGGTTGACCAACCAGCCATGGCCATATATTGCATTGCTTGGCCCACTTGACTAGCGCTAAATGTAGTTGCAGCTCCTAATTCTCTAGCTTTTGCAACTAGCTGGTCAAATTCAGTTCCTACACTTCCAGCTATTGTAGCAACTGTTTTCATTTGTGATTCAAAGTTTGCTCCAGTTGTTATAAGTGAACTTAAATTAAAATCAAATCCTGTTAACTCACTAAAAGCATCTTTAACTGCATTTATCGAGGTGAGCATACCTTGAAACACAGGGGAGACTGTATCTTTTATGTTGTTAAGTCCTTCAAAAAACCTCTGTTTTCCAGCATCATATAACTTTTTAGTAGCAACAGTTAAAGCAGCCACAACTACAAGTGCTTTTGCTGGTCCAGGTAATGCTTTAAATACTTGTCCTAAATTAGATGCTTTAGTTTTAACTTCTTCTAGCTTTTTGCCAAAGTCAGAAGCTCCTAATGCATCACTTAATTTACTATTGCCAGTCGCCTTTTTAATGCTTTCTGACATATCCTGGATTGATTTTCTAGCATCTTGCATTTTTGTTTTGAAGGAAGCTATATCAGCATTGATCTTTACATTTAAAACTTTAGTTGCTATTTTCACCACCTCCAAATTTTTCAAATAAATTATTTATATATGTCAAGTTTTCTTCTCTTTGTTTCTTGCTTACTTTATGAGCTTCTTTTTTACTCTTAGCGCTCTCAAAAGGATTGATAGGCTTGAATTTATCCCCTCCAAATGCCATTCCTAAAGCATTTTGTAAGCAACATAGACTTAAGTTATATTGCTCTTGTTGTTCTTTTTTATGCCCTTCTAGTGCTAAATTAGCTTCATGTATAGTTAGATGCCAAAAAG
>OBZR01001205.1_pt1 | contig 9964 bp, 6 predicted proteins | sample 1495541 | NCBI WGS metagenome assembly OBZR01 (sample SAMEA2580240, study PRJEB22360) | human gut metagenome | biome: human gut; feature: human-associated habitat; material: faeces | place: Denmark | collected 2008/2010 | reverse complement strand
GGATGCCGCGGCTGGAGTTGACCACGCCGCCGTTGCCCTTGGTCAGGTACTGGGCAATATCCTCCGCCTTGCCGCCCTGTGCGCCGTAGCCCGGGATGAGGAAGAAGCTGTCCTGATACTTGGCGCGGATCTCGGTGGCCTCCTCGATGTGGGTGCCGCCGATGACCAGACCGATGGAGGAGTAACCGTGCTCGCCCATGTAGTCCTTGCCCAGAGCGTTCAGCTTGTCGCCCACCAGATCGTAGACGTGGCGGCCGTCTGCCAGCTTCTCATACTCAAAGTCCTTGGCACCGCCGTTGGAGGTGCGGCAGAGGACGAACATGCCCTTGCCCTGCTTTTCGGCATAGGGCAGGTAGGGGCTGATGGAATCCAGACCCATGTAGGGGGCCAGGGTGACGAAATCAGACTCGAAGTCGCCGGTGAAGTGGCCCATGGCGTACATCTCGGCGGTCTTGGCGATATCGCCGCGCTTGATATCGGCGATGACAGGGATACCGGCCTCGCGGACAGCGGCCAGGGTCTCGGCGTAGGCCTTCATGCCCTCCAGACCCAGGGACTCGTAGTATGCGATCTGCACCTTGTAGCAGCCAGCCACAGCCTTGGTGGCATCGATGAGCTTCTTGTTGAAGCGGACGATGTTCTCCCCCTTGGTCAGGGCGGTGTCCACAAAGTCAGCGGGCAGGTAGCTGAAATCAGTGTCCAGACCCACACACACCGGGCCGCGGGCTGCAACTGCTTCGTAAAGCTTGTCCATGTTTGTCATTGTCGGGTTCCTCCATACTCTCTTATTACGAATTAAACCTCTCAGTCAGCGCTGACGCGCTGCCAGCTCCCCTAGTAGGGGAGCCCTTGGCAAAGAGGTGAAGTGATACGTTCTGACTTTTACTCCTCAGCCTGATAGGTCAGCTTGCCGCCCTTGATGGTGGCATAAACCCTGCCGTAGAGCTGTGCACCATCAAAGGGGCAGTTATGGCTCTTGGAGTGCAGCTTTTCCTTGTCCACAGTGTAGGGGGTGTCGAGATCCACCAGCACGAAGTCTGCATCGTAGCCGGGCTCCAGCTGGCCCTTGGCAAGGCCCAGGATCTCTGCCGGGCGGGTGCTCATCAGGTGCACCAGCAGTTCCAGCGGCAGGCCCTCTTCCCTGCAGAGCTTGGTGTAGCAGACCCCAAAGGCGGTCTCGCTGCCCACCATACCGGCCATACCCTTCAGCTTGTCCTCCTCGGAGTGGGGAGCGTGGTCGGTGGCAATGGCATCCACCACACCGGAACGAATGCCATCGATGAGCGCCTGCACATCATCCGCAGTGCGGATGGGCGGGTTGACCCGGTAATCGCAGGTCTCATTGTTGAACCACAGGTGATGCGGGGTCACCTCGCAGGTCACGGGTGCGCCGCGCAGCTTGGCCATCTGGATGGCCTCCAGCGCGCCACGGGTGGAAACGTGGCACATGTGCAGCCTGGTCTGGTAGTACTCGCTCAGCCAGCAGTTGCGCACGGTCTCCAGGTCTTCAGCCAGCCGGTAATCCCAGGGGCTGATCTCCATATCCTCGGCGTGGCTCATCACGGTGATATCCCGCTGGGTGCAGATGGCAAAGGCCCGGGCCATGGTGGCGTTGTCCTGCACACCGTGGCCATCCTCGGTGATGAACTTCACGCTGGCGGGCAGGGTCTTGAGGTGGTCGATGGTCTTGCCGTCAAAGTTCTCGGTGATGGAAACAGTCTGGTTTACATCGCACAGGCCCACCTCGGCGGCCTTCTGCTCCACCATGGCTGCCTGTGCGGCAGAGGAGCAGACAGGCTTTGTGTTGGGCATCAGGTTGACAAAGGTGTAGCCGCCTGCGGCCGCAGCCATGCTTCCGGTAGCAATGTCCTCCTTATATTCAAAACCCGGGGTGCGCCAGTGGCAGTGCAGGTCCACAAAGGCAGGCAGCACGGTCAGACCGCCTGCATCGAGGACAGTCTCCCCCTCCCCGGCCAGTGCGGAAAGATCCTGACCCACGGCGGCGATCTTTCCGTCTTTCACGAAAAGCTCCACCGGGCGGCCCGCAGCGTTTACAGCGTTGATGAGCAGCATATTCTTTTACCTCCCTGTTCGTATTTCGGATGGGCGGATGCGGGCGTTGCAGCCCGCGGACAGGCAAAAAAAAGAACTTTTCCACAAACGGAAAAGTTCAAAAAGCGAAAAAAGGAAACACGGAACCCACCGCAAAAACGGCTGCAAACTGCTTTTTCAGTTCAGCGTTCATTTTTGACAGCATTCGTCCGCTTCTCCTTTTCCTTCGCATTTGTTTTCGTTATATTTTATCATAGAAACGCAAAATGTGTCAATGCTTTCTGTAAGATTCCTGTGTGAAAAGGTTTTGGCTGTATCTCCCGGAATTTTGGCTACTCTACCGAAAACCCGTTTCCCGCCCCATAACCCCTGCGCAGAGGGGGATTTTTCTCCGTTAATTCCTACCAAAGTACTGTACATTGAAGTTTGCATGTGTTATTATAGTATCTGTCAAAAAGAGAGAGCCGCACCGAGGCGGCTGAACAAAAAGGGAGGGTTCCCCACATGAGCTTATTGGAGGACGCACGGAACATCCAGCGCAAAGACCCCGCCGCACGCAGTGTGCTGGAGGTCATCCTGCTGTACCCCGGCTTCCATATCCTGGTCTACCACCGCATTGCCCACTGGCTGTATGAGCACGGGCACTTTTTCCTTGCCCGCTGGGTCAGCCAGCACGGCCGCCACAAGACCGGCATCGAGATCCACCCCGGTGCCCGGATCGGCAAGTGCCTGTTCATCGACCACGGCATGGGCATCGTGTTCGGTGAGACCACCGTGATCGGCGATAACTGCACCATCTACCACGGCGTGACGCTGGGCGGCACCGGCAAGGACACCGGCAAGCGCCACCCTACCCTGGGGAACAATGTGCTGATTGGCGCGGGCACCAAGGTGTTGGGCCCGGTGTATATCGGCGATAACGCCCGCATCGGCGCAGGCAGCGTTGTGCTGCGCAACCTGCCCGCCAACTGCACCGCCGTGGGCGTGCCCGCCGAGGTGGTGCGCATCAACAACAAGGCCGTCAACCCCGCCGATGACCTGGACCAGCAGGATCTGCCGGATGTCATGGCCCAGCGCCTCACCGAGCTGGACCGCCGCATCAGCAGGCTGGAAAAGGACGCACAGGGGGATGTTCCCCCCAGCATCCACGAGGTCATCCAGAAACAGCAGCACTGAACCTCTCGGTCCCACTTTGCGTGCCAGCTTTCCTCATAGGGGAGCCGCTGGCATGGCGGTACTATCCGCAAAAACTGCACAAAGCTTCTGCAAAACGAAAGCAGCTGCGCTCCGCACACACGGAACGCAGCTGCTTTTCTGTTATTTACAAGGAGTTGCCACCAGTTCTTTGACCTTTTGTGCCGCTGCCGCCACCAGCTGGCCGATGGGCTGGTCGGGCACGCCCACCACGATGTTCTCACAGTGGTTGATGGGCACCAGCACCCGCCGGGCAGGGCTCTGGCAGACTGCCGCTGCCATGGCGGGGGTGATCTCGCCCAGCAGCGCGTCAGCGATCACAATGCCGATGGGCCCCACGATGATATCCGCGGTGCGGCAGTTCACGACCACGGCGTTCTCGCCGGTGGCGGCGCGGACCGTCCCCGCCTTGAGCATGGCCGAAGTCGCAAGGCTGTTGGTGCCCACGGCGGTCAGCCGGGCTTCCGGGCAGGCGGCAGAGATGGCCGCCACCAGCTGGCGGCCCAGACCGCCGCCCTGGCCGTCAATGACCAGAACGTTCATCAGAAGTCGATCTCCTCCAGCCGCAGCAGGGCGATGATGTAGATCTTCAGGGCCTCCAGCAGCTTATCGATGGGAGCTGCCTCGTTGGCACCGTGCATCGGGCCGCCGAACTCAGGCAGCACCATGTCCTCGTGCTCGGGGCCAAAGCTCACCGCATAGGGGAAGTGGCGGGCATAGGTGCCGCCGCCCATGGTAAAGGGCGTGGCATTCTCGCCGGTGACCTCGTTGTAGGTCTCGATGCAGGCCTTGATGGCGGGGGTATCGGCTGCGATATAGAAGGGCTCGGCACCCTCGGCCTTCTCCAGAGAAGCACCCGTGCCAATGGCAGCTTTGATCTGCTCCTTCATCTTCTCGGCGTTGGTGCAGGTGGGGTAACGGCTGTCCATGGTCTGGACGATCCGGCCCTCCCGCATGAAGATGCGGCCGCCGATGATGGTCAGGGGGCCGAAGGGGCCGTCGGCGCAGTCGATGCCCAGGCCGGTGCCTGCGGTGGAAGCGTGCAGCTTTTTCAAGGCTTCCAGATAGGCGCGCTCTGCATCGTTGCACAGACCGTTGTCCAGCAGGTAGTTCACCACCAGACCGATGGCGTTGACCGTGCCCTCGGGCATGGCGGCATGGCCGCTCTTGCCCCAGCCCCGGATACGCACCCCATTGCCTTCCGGCTCCAGCGTAATGTTGGGGGCATTTTTCAGCTTGGTGATGTCAGTCTCCACCAGTGCGCTGGCGCGGTCGGGGACTGCATTGTTGGCAACGCCGCCCTCGAACTCCTTGATCTCACCGTTGCAGACCGGGCTGACCAGCTCCGCACCGAAATGGCCCTTCTCGCCGTTGCACACCGGGAACTCTGCATCCGGGGTGAAGCAGAACACCGGGGCCGGGTAGTTCTTGAGGTAGTATTCCACATCGTTCATGTGGGTCTCTTCGTTGTCGCCAACCATTGCGCGGATGGGATACCGCAGGGAAACGCCCTCCTCCTTGAGGAACTTCAGGGCGTACAGGGTAGCCACCATGGGGCCCTTGTCATCGGCTACACCACGGCCGATCATCCAGCCGTCCCGGATCTGCATCTTGAAGGGGTCCTGGCTCCAGCCGTTGCCCACGGGCACCACATCCACATGGCAGATGGTTGCCAGATACTTCTCGGGGTCTGCACCGGCCAGCTCGGCATAGCCGATGTAGTTCTCGCAGTTGCGGGTCGCCAGACCCATGCCTGCAGCCAGCTCCAGCGTCTTGTCCAGCGCCGCGCGGGGGCCCTCACCAAAGGGAGCTTCCTCGGTCGGGGTGCCCTCCACACTGTTGATGGCCACCAGCGCCGCGATGTCCTCCAGAATCTGCTCCTTGTTCGCCGCAATAAAGGCGTCGATCTTCTGATTCAATGCCTGATCCATGATTGCTTCGTCCTTTCTTTGTCGTAACGACACGTTACTGTTTATTGTAACACACTTAAAGCGCTTTTGCCAGCCTTCGGCAGCCTGCTTCTGTACGAAACCTCTCCGTCATCATCGCGATCGCTCGATGCCACCTCTCTTAATAGGAGAGGCAGGACTTGGCTCCCCTGCCAGGGGAGCTGTCGCGGCGAAGCCCGAATCTGTCACACTGCAAACAGGCTGCTGGCCGCGCCCAGCACACCGGCGCTGGCCAGGCCCATGATGATGCCCGCCAGCAGCACACCGCCCATGCAGGCAATGAGAACATCCTTGAACTTCATGTCCAGAATGGAGGCTGCCAGCGTGCCGGTCCAGGCACCAGTGCCGGGCAGCGGGATTCCCACAAAGAGCAGCAGGGCAACGGTCAGGCCCTTGCCGGCCTTTTCCTCCAGTTTGCGGCCGCCCATTTCCCCCTTGGTGATGAAGAACTTGCACACCGGCCCGATGACCGGCTTGTGGTAGCCCCAGATGAGGAACTTGCGGGCAAACAGGTAGATGAAGGGCACCGGCAGCATATTGCCGAACACGCAGACCAGATAGGTGGGCAGGGCGGGCAGGCCCATGCCCAGCCCGATCGGAATGGCACCGCGCAGTTCAATGACCGGCACCATCGAGACAAAAAACACCATCAGATAATTCTTGAGCATCCAGTTTTCTCCTTATCATAAGACCATGATCGCAACGGCTTACAGGTCGATGACCAGCTCCACCGGGCAGTGGTCGGAACCGAACACCTCGTTGTGGATCTCGGCGGCGGTCACCTTGTCGGCGATGCGGTTTGAAACGATGAAATAATCAATGCGCCAGCCCGCGTTCTTTTCCCGGGCGTGGAAGCGGTAGCTCCACCAGCTGTACTTCACCTCGTCCGGGTGGACAGCGCGGAAGGTGTCGGTAAAGCCCGCCGCCAGCAGCTCGGTCATCTTGGCCCGCTCCTGGTCAGTGAAGCCCGCGCTCATCCGGTTGGTCTTCGCATTCTTGATGTCGATCTCGGTGTGGGCCACGTTCAGGTCACCGCAGAGGATGACCGGCTTTTTTGCGTCCAACTCCAGCAGGTAGGCCCGGAACGCATCTTCCCAGGTCATGCGGTAGTCCAGCCGCTTCAGGCCGTCCTGGCTGTTGGGCGTGTAGCAGTTGACCAGATAGAACCCGGGATATTCCAGCGTCAGCACCCGGCCCTCGTGGTCGTGCTCCTCCCTGCCGATGCCGGTGGTCACAGCCAGCGGGGCCGTTTTGCACCAGCAGGCCGTGCCGGAGTAGCCCTTTTTCTCGGCAGAGTAGGTGTACTCGGTGTAGCCCTCGGGGGCAAAATCAGCCTGCCCCGGCTGCATCTTGGTCTCCTGCACCGAGAAGATGTCGGCATCCAGCGCCGCAAAGCTTGCGGCAAAATCGTGGGTCAGGCAGGCCCGCAGGCCATTGACGTTCCAGCTGATCAGTTTCATATCCTGTTCCTTTCTTATGCCTGATATTTTGTTTTCCATGCGCCGCTCTTCATGCGCGCCACAAAGCAGATGACACGGCAGACCCAGTCAATGACCATGGCGATCCAGACACCCACAGCGCCCCAGCCCATCCTGACACAGAGCAGGTAGCTGAATCCCAGCCGCCAGATGGCCATGCTGAGCACAGAGACCACCATGGTAAATTTCACATCGTTGGCCGCGCGCAGGGCGTTGGGCAGAACAAAGGAGGCCGGCCACAGGAACAGGCCGCTGCCTGCGTGGATCTGCACCAGCAGAATGGCCAGCGCCATGGTCTCGCCGGAGAGGGCGTAGATGCCCACCAGCGGCTTGAGGAAGAGCAGGATGCCGCCGTTGAAGATCCCCATAGAGATGTAGGCCCAGAGCAGCAGCTTGCGGGTGTAGAAAACGGTCTGTTCATTGTCCCCTGCGCCAACGCAGCGGCCCACCACCGTGATCATAGCCAGACCAATGGCCTGCCCCGGGATGCAGCCCATACCGTCCAGATTGTTTGCCACGGCGTTGGCGGCGATCTGCACGGTGCCGAAGGTGGAGATCATGCTCACCACCAGAATGCGGCCCGCCTGGAACAGGCTGTTCTCAAAGGCAGACGGGATGCCGATGCCCAGGATGCGCTTTGCCATCCGGCCATCCAGCCGGAACGTTTTGGGCACGGTGAGCATGTGTCCCTTCTGGTAGCAGCGGTTCAGGATGAGCACCGCCGCCACAGCACGGGAGAGGACGCTGGGCCAGGCAACGCCGTCTACGCCCATGCCCAGCACAAAGATGCAGACCGCATTGCCCACGATGTTGATGATGTTCATCAGGATGCTGATCTGCATGGAGATTTTGGAGTTGCCCATGCTGCGGAAGAGCGCAGCACCGGCATTGTACATGGCCAGGAACGGGTAGCTGACCGCCGTGATGCGCAGGTAGAGCACACCGGCCTCCAGTACGTCGGCATCGATGCTGCCATAGCACAGCCGGATCATGGGACGGGCCAGCACAAAGCAGAACACCCCCACACCCACGCCCAGCAGAGCGCTGAGCAGGATCAGCTGACCCGAGCTTGCGTTGGCGTGCTTCTGCTCCTTTGCACCCAGATACTGGCTGACCACCACCGCGCCGCCGGTGGCCAGCGCCGCAAACAGCACGATGATGAGGTTGTTGATCATATCCACCAGGCTGACACCCGAGATGGCGGCTTCGCCGCAGCGGGAGACCATCATGGTATCGGCCATGCCCACCGTCACGGCCAGCAGCTGCTCCACCAGCAGCGGCCCCACCAGCCTGAACAGGTCACGCTGGCTGAACAGCGGGGCCCGCCCGCCAAAGCACAAGGCCTTGTTTTGTACGATCGTATGTTTCATTCTATCCCTCACTTCTTCCCACACCTTTTTTGCCCTTCCGGGCCACAGAGCGTCCTTTTCTCATAGATGTATCCATCATAACACAGCTGCATCCTGTTGTAAAGAATCAGCTTCTACAATTCCGAACCTCTGCCCCAGCCCGTGCTTGTTTCATCACTTTGCCAAACACATCTCCCCCGTTTTTGTGCGTTGTGACAAAATTACATTTTTTGCTCGAACAAAAGAACTTTTTTCAAAAAAGCTCTTGTATTTTTCTGTGAAAAGTGTTATCTTGTATCCAACATGAGCGCCAGTTGGATACAAAGCGAAACGACGCGCTTTCCTTTCCGGCACTCCTGTTGTTCATCCTTCTATTATTATGCTATTTTCTTCATTTACCTTCTTATCATTTACCCTGTCCTGAAAAGGACAAACAAAAAACGCTTCCCCACCTGCACGGGGGAGCGTTTTTTGTTTGTCTGCCGCCCACCATAGAAAAGCGCCCTGCACCTTTCACGGTACAGGGCGCTTTGCGTTTCAGTTTTACAGCGCTGCAACAGCGGCCTTGAGCTCATCCACGCGGTCGGTGTTCTCCCACTTCACGCCCAGATCCTCGCGGCCCATGTGGCCGTAGGCGGCCAGCTTGCGGTAGATGGGCTTCCGCAGGCCGAGGTCACGGATGATGGCGGCGGGGGTCAGGTCAAAGACCTTCTCCACTGCCTGCTCGATCTTCTCATCGGCCACGGTGCCGGTGCCAAAGGTATCCACCATGATGGACACAGGCTTTGCCACGCCGATGGCGTAGGCCACCTGCACCTCACACTGCTTGGCCAGACCGGCAGCCACGATGTTCTTGGCCACCCAGCGGGTCGCGTAAGCGGCACTGCGGTCCACCTTGCTGGGGTCCTTGCCGGAGAATGCGCCGCCGCCGTGGCGGGGGGGGCGGGCCGCGGGGGGCACGGGGGCCGGACGGCAAGGTCTTTGGCGGTAGGGTCCAACGATGATCTTGCGGCCGGTCAGGCCGCTGTCACCCTGCGGGCCGCCCACAACAAAGCGGCCGGTGGGGTTGATGTAGTACTTGGTGTTCTCATCCAGCAGCTCGGCAGGGATGGTGGCCTTGATGACCTTCTCCATGATATCGGCCCGGAGCTGCTCCATGGTCACGTTCTCACTGTGCTGGCTGGAGATGACGACTGTATCCACGCGGATGGGCTTGTTGTTCTCATCGTACTCCACGGTGACCTGGCTCTTGCCGTCCGGGCGCAGGTAATCCAGCTCGCCGCTCTTGCGCACCTCAGTCAGCTTCTTGGCCAGCTTGTGGGCCAGGCTGATGGGCATGGGCATCAGCTCAGGGGTCTCATCGCAGGCATAACCGAACATCATGCCCTGGTCACCGGCACCGCCGACCTGGTCGTTGGTGCCCAGTGCGATATCGGGGCTCTGGCCGTCGATGTTGGAGATCACGGCGCAGGTGTCAGCGTCAAAACCGTACTTTGCACGGGTGTAACCGATGTCAGAGATGACCTCGCGGACGATCTTCTGGAAATCGACATAGCAGTTGGTGGTGATCTCGCCCATAATGTGGACCAGACCGGTGGAAGCGCAGGTCTCGCAGGCCACGCGGGCATCGGGATCGTGGGTCAGGATCTCGTCCAGGATGGCATCGGAGATCTGGTCGCAGATCTTGTCCGGATGTCCCTCGGTGACGGACTCAGAAGTAAACAGGTGTCTTGCCATAAATTTTGTCCTCCATGTGTGTGGTGAATCTTGCACAGCTTCATACACGTCCATCAAGTTTGCGCAAACAAAAACGCTCAGAACCGAAGCTCTGAGCGTTTGCACTCTTATCTTTCGGTTTCCCGCAGGATTTGGCACCTTATGCTTTCGCACAGGTTGTCGGGCTTCACAGGGCCTGTCCCCTCAGCCGCTCTTGATAAGTCGG
>OBZR01001198.1_pt1 | contig 10015 bp, 8 predicted proteins | sample 1495541 | NCBI WGS metagenome assembly OBZR01 (sample SAMEA2580240, study PRJEB22360) | human gut metagenome | biome: human gut; feature: human-associated habitat; material: faeces | place: Denmark | collected 2008/2010 | reverse complement strand
TAAGCTGATCGCCACCATCCGCAGCCGTGAGATCTCGGCATCCATCATCCTGCAGTCGCAGAGCCAGTTGAAAACCATCTACAAGGATGCCGCAGAAACCATCATCGGCAACTGCGACACCATGCTGTTCCTCGGCGGCAAGGAAAGTTCGACGATCAAAGAAATTTCCGAAACGCTGGGAAAAGAAACAATCGACCTATATAACACATCCGACACACGCGGTCAAAGCCCATCCTTTGGTACAACCTACCAAAAGACTGGCAAGGAGCTTATGAGCCGGGACGAGCTTTCTGTCATGGATGGCAGCAAGTGCATCCTGCAGCTGCGCGGTGTCCGGCCATTCCTCAGCGACAAATTCGACATTATCAAGCATAAGCGGTACAAGGAGCTTTCGGACTTCGATAAGAAAAACGCTTTCGATGTAGAACGCTACCTGAAGCACGAACTCAGGCTGCGGATGGATGAAGAATTTGATTGCTACGAGGTGGATGTGTCCGAAGAAAGCACAGCATAGGAAGGAGGTCATTATCCGAAGTAAATACACCCGCCCGCCTGTCCGGGCAGACCCCGTGGCAGGTAACTTGTCCGACTGATTTCTACATTTTGCGATTCCAAAAGGCTGATTTTTGTGAAAATGAAAGGAGAAGCCAGAATTGCAGGAGCAGGCAGCACCGAAGATGTGCCAGCCTGTTTTTCTTTTGGAATCGTGTTTTTTATCAATGCTGCAATCTGGCAAAAAATGACTATGGAATTCTTCAATCAGGCTATTACCGTTCTGCAGACTCTCGTTGTTGCCATCGGCGCGGGCCTTGGTGTTTGGGGCGTTGTGAACCTCATGGAAGGGTACGGAAACGACAACCCTGGCGCAAAGTCGCAGGGCATGAAGCAGCTCATGTCCGGCGGCGGTGTCATCCTCATCGGCACCCAGCTGATCCCTCTGCTCTCTGGTCTGTTCGGCTAATCAACAAGCGATAGGAGGAAAACTCGCCATTGTTCGATAATATCTTCGCGGCAATCGAAAAATGGATGAGGGAACTTCTCTCCGGCATGGTGGAGTCCAACCTGAGTACGATGTTCACAGCGGTCAACCAACAGACCAGTGAGATCGCTGCTCAGGTCGGGCAGACACCGCAAGGGTGGAACAGCAGTATTTTCAGCATGATCCGTAACATTTCGGATTCGGTGGTGATCCCCATTGCAGGAATCATCATTACACTGATCCTCTGCTACGAACTGATCTCGATGCTGACGGAACGGAACAATCTGCACGATGTAGACACTTGGATGTTCTTCAAGTATTTCGTGAAGATGTGGATCGCGGTCTATCTCGTCAGTCATACGTTCGATATTGCAATGGCGGTATTTGACATTGGACAGTCGGTGGTAAATTCTTCCTCCGGCATTATCCGTGGCAATACCGCCATTGATATTAGTTCTCTTTCCATGCAGATGCAGGCGGCAATGGCAACAATGGCGATTGGCGAACTGGTGACGCTGGCATTGGAAACCCTTGTTGTAAGCTGGTGTCTGAAAATTCTGTCGGTGGTTATCACGGTAATTATGTACGGCAGAATGATAGAAATATACCTCTACACTTCGCTTGCTCCGATTCCATTTGCAACCATGAGCAACCGTGAGTGGGGTCATGTGGGTACGAATTACTTCCGAGGGCTGTTCGCACTGGCATTTCAGGCGTTTTTAATGATGGTTTGCGTGGCGATCTATGCAGCCCTCATTGGCAGCATCCGGGTATCTTCGGATATTCACTCGGCACTGTTCGGCACAATGGCCTACACGGTGATTCTTTGCTTCTCACTGCTCAAAACGGGAAGTCTGTCCAAGCAGATCTTCGGCAGTCACTAAATCCGGGAAAATCCAATGAAAGGAAAAGACAGCAGACAACATCGTTTCCCGGCGGCGTCATGCTGTTCTGGTGATAAATGGCCTATGTAACGATTCCCAAAGACCTTTCCAAAGTAAAGAATAAGGTCTTTCTGAACCTGACGAAACGCCAGCTTGTATGTATGGGGTTCGCGGCAGGCATTGGCGTTCCGTTCTATTTTCTTATGCGCGGTACGCTGGGAACCAGCAATGCAGCGGCAGGCATGGTGCTTCTGATGCTGCCGGAGTTTTTCTTTGCGCTGTATGAGAAAAACGGGATGCACCTTGAAACCATCCTGACGAATTTTATCAGTGTCCGATTCAAACGCCCTGCGGTACGCCGCTATGAAATCGAAAACCTGTATGAGCGGGAACTGGAAACCGCAGCACCGATCCAGAAGAAAGGAGGCATCCTTGGTAAAAAGTGAACCGAAGAAGAAACCGCAGTTCGGCGGCTTCTTCCAGAAGTTCTTTCGGAAACCCGAAAAGAATCAGAAGGAACAGCGGTTGACCGTGCAGCGTTCCATTCCGTATCTGGAAATGGGGCGCGATGGTATCTGCCGGGTGGAGGAACATCTTTATTCCAAAACCGTCCGATTCTACGACATTAACTACCAGCTGGCACAGAACGAGGATAAGAACACCATCTTTGAAAGCTGGTGCGACTTCCTCAACTACTTCGATGCCAGTATCCGCTTTCAGCTCTCGTTCATCAACCATAAGAGCGATATGAGCGAGTACAACAAGGTCATCCAGATCGAGCCGCAGCACGACCAGTTCGATGATGTGCGTATGGAATATGCGCAGATGCTGAAACAGCAGCTTGCCAAAGGCAATAACGGTCTGGTTCGGACGAAGTACATCACGTTCAGTATCGAAGCGAAGAGTGTCCGGGAAGCAAAGCCCCGGTTAGAGCGTATCGAAACCGATATTCTCAATAATTTCAAGGTACTGGGCGTGAAAGCCTATCCGCTGAACGGCGTGGAACGGCTTCAGATCATGTACGAAACCTTTCATCAGGAGGAACAGCAGAAGTTCGATTTCAGCTATGACCGCATCCTGCAGAGCGGCATGACCACCAAGGACTTCATTGCGCCGACCAGTTTCCTGTTCAAAAGCGGCAAGGACTTTATGATGGGGGACACCTATGGTGCTGCATCCTATCTGAACATACTTGCCCCAGAACTGACGGATAAGGTGCTGGCCGAGTTTCTGGATATGGACAAAAATCTGGTCGTCAGTATCCATGTGCAGTCGGTAGACCAGCTGAAAGCCATCAAACTGATCAAAGGCAAAATTACCGACCTGGATCGTATGAAAATCGAGGAGCAGAAGAAAGCTGTGAGGTCTGGTTATGATATGGAAATTATTCCGAGCGACCTTGCAACTTATGGCGGCGAGGCCAAGAAGATTCTGGATGATCTGCAAAGCCGCAATGAGCGTATGTTCCTTGTTACGGTGCTGTTCCTCAATACAGCCAAGACCAAGCAGGAGTTGGATAGTGCTGTGTTTCAGACTGCTGGCATTGCTCAAAAGTTCAACTGCACTCTGAACCGTCTGGATTATTTGCAGGAACAGGGCCTTATGAGCAGCCTGCCGCTGGCAAATAATCTCGTTCCCATCAAGCGCGCACTGACCACCACTTCTACTGCCATCTTTGTGCCGTTCACCACGCAGGAGCTTTTTATGGAGGGCGATTCCCTCTATTACGGTCTGAACGCAGTGTCCAACAACATGATTATGGCAGACCGCAAACAGCTCAAAAACCCGAATGGTTTGATTTTAGGTACACCCGGCAGCGGTAAAAGTTTCTCGGCAAAGCGTGAGATCACCAATGTGTTCTTCACCACAACGGACGATATTATCGTTGCAGACCCCGAAGGAGAGTATTATCCGCTGGTGGAAGCGTTGGGCGGTCAGGTTATCCATATCTCGTCCACCAGTAAGGACTACATCAACCCGATGGACATCAATCTGAACTATGCGGACGATGATAACCCGCTGGGCATGAAATCGGACTTTATTCTTTCCCTGTGCGAACTTATCATGGGCGCACGGGATGGCATGGAGCCAGAAGAAAAGTCGGTTATAGACCGCTGCCTGCCGCTGGTCTATCAGAAGTATCTGAATGACCCGAAGCCGGAAAATATGCCAACGCTCGGTGATCTGTACGACTGCCTGCGGGAGCAGAAGGAACGGCAGGCGCAGCGTATCGCCACGGCACTGGAAATCTACGTCAATGGTTCGCTGCGGGTGTTCAACCACCAGACCAATGTGGAACTGGATAACCGCATCATCTGTTTCGATATCAAAGAGTTGGGCAAGCAGCTGAAAAAGCTGGGTATGCTCATCGTCCAGGATCAGGTCTGGAACCGTGTCACCATCAACCGCAATGCAAAGAAAAATACACGATACTACATTGATGAGTTCCACTTGCTCTTAAAGGAAGAGCAGACTGCCGCATACAGTGTTGAAATCTGGAAGCGTTTCCGAAAATGGGGCGGCATCCCTACGGGCATCACGCAGAACATCAAAGATCTGCTTGCCAGCCGGGAGATCGAGAACATCTTTGAGAACAGCGATTTCATCTATATGCTGAATCAGGCATCCGGTGATAGGCAGATTCTTGCAAAGCAGCTCAACATTTCGCCATTCCAGCTTTCCTATGTGACGAACAGCAACGAGGGCGAAGGACTGCTGTTCTACGGCAATACGATTATCCCGTTCAAGGATAAGTTCGATACTTCGCTGAAACTGTATAGCCTGATGACCACCAAACCCAATGAGATGGGGAAATACAAGGAGAAGAAAGAAGAATGAACACACCGAACATTTTTGACCGACTGAGCCGCAAGATTCATCATCACTCTGACATGGAGCCGCACGAAAGCGATTCCGGCCCGCCTTTTGATGAGGTGGAGCCGCTCAACTTCCACGATGAAGAATCGGTGGTGCATACGGTGCTGGAGGACTTTTACGCAGTTGGCACACTGGCGGATGAACTGACTGACGGCTTTCACATGGAAGCCCACGGTTATCTTGACCGTGAGGAAGTAAACACCCGTCTGATTGCCTTTGCCCGGAAGCTGGAACAGGTGCTTGATAAGTGGGAAACCCACGCAGCCTTGATCGCATGACGGCTCCAGCCGGAAGGAGGTGATTTCCATAGCAGACAAGAAATTCCGAGGCAGAGATAAAATCGTCCAGAAAATGACCAAGGATGGTCTGGTGGATGAAAACCTCCGCACCGGGGAACAGAAGTCCGCAACCGCAGAAGAAAAGCCGGAGCAGGAAGATTCGGCAAAAGAAACTGCGGAAAAGGAAACAGATGAAGAAACTATCGTGGAAGAAGAACGGTGCATGGATGCCGGGGACGGGGAGGAGGATGCACCCCGGCATCACAGCACCGCCAAGCAGAGCGCAGACTATTACAAAGCCCATCAGGAGGATGGGAAGCCGAAGGATGCGCCTGCGGAAGCGGATGTAGAGCCGCAGACCAAGAAAGGCCGACTTTCTTTTGTGGATGAAAAAGGCGGTATTGTCCGTGGCGCAGGAATGGGCGTTAAGAAGGTGGCCAAGAAAGGAGTGGACACCGCCACCGGGTTTGCTCATCAGAAAGTACATCAGGTAGAAAAGGACAATTCCGGCGTGGAAGCTGCACACAAGTCAGAAGAAGCAGCTGAACGCCTGCACCACTTTGTCAAAGGCAGAAAAAAGCCCAAGGATAAATCTGCCAGAGCGGAGAAAAGAGGTGGGGAGGATCAGAAATCCAGCCGTCTGAAATTCTCCGAGAGCGAGGGCGGCACGGCAGAAAATGCAGCAGAACCGCAGCTGAAAAAGAAACAGCCCCAGCCGCCACCGACTGCCGCAGGAGGTGAAGCAAAAACAGTCGGTGCGAAGTTTTATCAGAAAAAGCAGTATAAGGATGCCTATGCAGCAGCCAAGCGAGGACAAAAAGCCGGAACAGCTGCCAGCAAGCAGGCAGCAGCGGCAACCAACACCATTACGGAAAAAGCGAAAGCGGCGGTGCAGGAGATCGTCACGCAGAATAAAACCCTGTGGGTCAGTATTGGAGTGGGTATCCTGCTGGTGATGGTCATGCTGGGAGCCTTTTCAAGCTGTGGTGCAGCGATTCAGGGAACAGGCAGTACCTTCGTGGGAACGACCTATCCCAGCAAGGATGCCGACATGAAAGGTGCTGAAGAAGATTATCTGGAACTTGAAAAAGAACTGGATAAGCAGATTCGGCAGATGGAATCCACACATCCGGGCTATGATGAATACCGCTATCAGCTGGACGAGATCGGCCATGACCCGTATCAGCTGATTTCTTATTTGACGGCAGTTTATGAGCAGTTCACCAGAGGACAGGTTAAGCCTGTTATTAAGGAACTGTTCAAGCAGCAGTATCTCCTGAAAGTGTGGGAAACGATAGAGATTCGTACTCGCATGGAAACCAGAGTAGGGGTTCGGCCAACGATTGACGCTTTTGGAAACGTCAGCATGGAAACCTATACCTATCAGGAAGAAGTGGAGTACGAGTATAAAATCCTCAATGTCCTGCTGAAAAATAAGGGCTTTGATACCATCGCGCGGAAGAACATGAACCAGAAGCAGACCGGACGGTACGATGCCTATAACCTGACCTACGGCAACCGCCCCGAACTGTTCGGCGCAGGCTCCCCGACTTACAGCGGCGGCACAACGGGCAGTATTGGCACGGGCGGCGGTACTGGTGGCTCCGGCGGCTTCAAGTATGATATTCCTTCGGAAGCCCTTTCGGATGAAAAGTTTGCAAGGATGATTGAGGAAGCCGAAAAGTATCTTGGTATGCCGTATGTGTGGGGCGGAAGTTCCCCAAGCACCAGTTTTGACTGCTCCGGCTTCGTCTGCTGGGTCATCAATAACAGCGGCAATGGGTGGAGCGTTGGGCGTACAACAGCCAACGGTCTGCGAGGAAAATGCAGCTATGTCTCTCCTGCGGATGCACAGCCTGGTGACTTGATTTTCTTTGAGAAAACCTATAACACCGTTGGCGCGTCGCACGTTGGAATCTACGTCGGCAATGGCATGATGATCCACTGCGGCGACCCCATTTCCTATACCAGCATCAATTCGACCTACTGGCAGAGCCACTTTTTAGGCTTTGGCCGCATTAACTGAAAGGAGGGCCGATGGGCAAAAAATTACAGAAATATCTGGATGAAGCCGAAAAGACGGAACAGCAGATCGCGGAACTGGAAGAACGGCTGAGAACCATCCGGGCAGCACAGAAAAAGGAAGAGGACAGCGAGATCATTCGTGCCATCCGCAGCACCAAGATGAGCGGGCGCGAACTGCTGGCTCTGCTGGACAACATTCAGGCGGGCAACGTGACGTTCCTGACCGCTGTAAACAACGCTTCGGAGGAAGCAGAAACGGAGGAAGCGATTGAAAAAGATGCTTAAACGGCTGGGAGTTGTTATCCCCAGCACAATTCTGACCCTGCTGATGGCAGTGGGCTTTTCGACCCCTGCCTTTGCCTATGTGGATACCACCGAGGTGGCAGAGGAACCTGTGCAGGTGGTCGAGGAAACAGAGCCGACCGAGGAAGAAAGGATTCCGTTCACCATCGCAGGCAACGGCGAGGTGGAGGACAACATGATGGATGACCCCAGCAAGGAGTTCTTCACGGTCAAGACCAAGGGCGGCAACACGTTCTTTCTGGTGATTGACCGGGCGCGGAACAGTGAGAACGTCTATATGCTCTCGATGATCGACGAGTACGATTTGCAGGAGTTTCTGGACGATGAAGAGCGGAACGGCAAGCAGGAAGAAGAAACGCCTGCAGTAGTTCTGCCCGAAACCAAACCGGAACCTACCCCGGATGTGGAAATCGAAGAACCGAAAGAGGAATCGAACGGTGGCATGAATAAGATTTTGCTGCTGGTGTTCGTAGCTGCGCTGGGCGGCGCAGGTGCCTTCTTCTACTTCTACATTTATAAGCCGAAGCCGAAAGAAGAAACGCCGCAGAGTGAAAATCTGGAAACCGACCAGAGCCTTGCGACTGTGAACGAGGATAATCAGTCGGACAACGAAAATGGCACATAAGAAAACCGTAACATAAGGATGCAGGGGTAGTCGAAAGGCTATCCCTGCTTTTTGCAAGGAGGGAAAAATTTGAAATATCTGGTGATTGCAGAAAAACCGAGCGTATCGAAATCCATTGCAAAAGTGATCGGTGCATACCGACAGGAGGACGGGTATCTGGAGGGTGGGGATTGCGTGGTAAGCTGGTGTCTGGGGCATCTGGCAGAGTATGCAGCCCCGGAACATTACGATGAACGCTATGAAAACTGGCGTTTTGAGGATTTGCCGATTCTCCCTGCCGAGTGGAAACTGCTGGTACACAATACCAAGAAGCCGCAGTTCAATGTTCTGCGCAAACTGCTCCGCAGCAAGAAATTTGACTATGTGGTGAACGCCTGCGATGCAGGGCGCGAGGGTGAGTCGATTTTTCGGCGGGTATATGCCCTTGCCGGAAGCAAACTCCCCATCAAGCGGCTGTGGATCAGCAGCATGGAGGATGCCGCCATCCAGCAGGGCTTTGAAAACCTGAAAGATGGCGTGGCCTATGACAACCTGTTTGCAGCGTCCGAGTGCAGAGCAAAAGCGGACTGGCTGATCGGCATGAACGGAACCCGCGCTTTTACGAAAAAGTACGGCAGAAAGCAGACCATTGGCCGTGTGCAGACCCCGACGCTGGCGATGCTGGCCGAACGACAGGCAAAAATCCAGAACTTTGTAAAAGAACCCTATTATAAAGTGGAACTGTCCGGCGCGGGTGTCGTGGCGGTATCGGAACAAATGGCACAGGAGCAGGATGCCGATACCGTGCAGGCAGCTTGCGATGGACAGTGTGCGGTGGTCGGCAGCATCGAGCGCAAGCGGGTGGAAAAGAAGACCCCGAAGCTGTATGACCTGACGACCTTGCAGCGAGAAGCAAACCGCTATTACGGTCTGACTGCCAGCCAGACCTTGCAGGCGGCGCAGGAACTGTATGAAGAAAAACTGGTGACATATCCCAGAACGGACAGCCAGTTTGTGACCGAGGATATGAGAACGACAGTGGAATCTCTGGTGCTGGCTCTGGATGGCCAGACTGTGGATGTGAGCTGTGTTATCAATAACAGCAGGGTCACAGACCACCATGCAATCCTGCCGACCATGCAGGGCGCAAAGTGCGACAAGGCAAAGCTACTCGAAACCAAACAGAAGATTCTTTCGCTTATCATCTGGAAGCTGGTGCAGGCTGTACAGCTGCCGTTCCTCTACGAAGATGTTCTGGTGACAGTATGCTGCCAGGGCAGGAACTTCACGGCAAAATATAAGGCTGTTTTGCAACCCGGATACACGGCAAAGCCCGTTCCGTTTGTGGAGCTGGAAAAGGACAAGGATGTGCCGCTTCCGAAAAAGCTGGAGCAGGGAACTGTTCTTCCGGTGGTACGGGCAGAGAAAAAGCAGGGCTTTACTTCACCGCCGAAAGTCTACACCGAGGATACCCTGCTGTCGGCCATGGAAACGGCAGGCAACAAAGAATTCGATAAGGACACCGAGAAGAAAGGTCTGGGAACACCGGCAACCCGTGCTGCGATTCTGGAAAAGCTGGTATCTTCCGGCTATGTTGAGCGCAAGGGCAAGCAGATGATTCCAACGGAGGACGGTGTGGCGGCAATTCAGAATATCCCGGACTATCTGAAATCTGCCAGCATGACAGCTGAGTGGGAAAATGACCTGCTGCGGATGGAACGCGGTAAAATTAAACCCCATGATTTTATGCAGGGCATCCACGGGCTGCTCGATAAGATGCTGGCTGACCTGCGGCAGATTCCTACCGTCGAGGCGGCTCCCTATCATAATAAGGTAAGCGTAGGAAGCTGCCCGGTCTGTGGCAACCCTGTACATGAAAGCAAACTCAGCTTTTGTTGTGCAGACCGTAGCTGCAAATTTGCACTCTGGAAAGAAAGCAGATACTTGTCCAACATGAGAAAGACGCTGGACAGGAAGATGGCGGCAGACCTTTTGAAGAAAGGCCGCACCCATGTAAAAGACTTTTATTCCGTGAAAAAAGACAAGATGTTTGCTGCTGACCTTG
>OBZR01001187.1_pt1 | contig 10175 bp, 7 predicted proteins | sample 1495541 | NCBI WGS metagenome assembly OBZR01 (sample SAMEA2580240, study PRJEB22360) | human gut metagenome | biome: human gut; feature: human-associated habitat; material: faeces | place: Denmark | collected 2008/2010 | reverse complement strand
GCTGCTGAAACAATCGGAGATACATCAGCAGTAGTTGCAAAAGGTTTAGACAGAGAAATAACAGAAAGAGAAATCTCAGGTTCACTTGCTTGTGATGGTTTTTCAAGTTCTATAACTGGTATATTTGGATGTCCACCAGTAACATCATTCAGCCAAAATGTTGGATTAGTTGCTATGACAAAAGTAGTAAATAGATTTACAATAATGACTGGAGCTATGTTTATGATACTTGCAGGATTTGTTCCACCAATCGGTGCATTTTTCAGCTCAATTCCAGAATCTGTGTTAGGTGGGTGTACACTTATGATGTTCGGGACAATAGTAGTTAGTGGTATAGAGATGCTTGCAAGAGCAGGTTTTACACAAAGAAATATCATAATTATAGCACTATCTTTAGCTATAGGTATAGGATTTACTTCTGTGACAGAAGCAGAAATTTGGGCAATATTCCCTAAAATGATACAAGACATATTTAGCGGAAATTGTGTTGCAGTTGTATTCGTTGTTTCAATTATTTTAAACTTAGTACTTCCTAAAAATATGGAAATTGAGAAGTTGGCTGAAGCAGCTTAGGAAATAATTGAAGTAAAATAATAATAAATTAAAAGCAAAAATGCTACAAAGTAGGTTATCTATTTTGTAGCATTTTTTTATAATGTATAGGAAATTATAATTAGCTTTAAATTGTGGAATATAAATTAATTTATATTGTATTGTTTAAATTTTTAGTTTATATTAAAATAAAATATATTTTACCTTTATATGAAAAAATAGGTTATATAATTATAAATAGGTGGAGAAAGAGAATGAATAAAAAAGAAGCAATACTAAAAGTATACAATTGCATAAAAAAAGAAACAGCTAAGAAAGCTATAAGTATAGAGTTAAAAAAACAAAAAACACAACTTATAGATTCAAAAGTAGGAGGGACTCCATATTTACCTGTTGGTGCAGAAATTCCTGTTGATGATGATGGAAGACAACTTACATTATTAGCACAAATAAACTGCGAAGAGCTTGTAGGAATGGAAGATTATCCTCAAAAAGGATTATTACAATTTTTCATACTTATGGATGATTGTTATGGGCTGGATTTTGATAATCAAAATAAACAAAATACATTTAGAGTAGTTTACCATGACAGTATTGATGATAATGTAAAAGAAGAGGATATATTAAAAATATACAATCCTTATATTGAAGATGAGGATTATATGCCATTTGAAGATGAATTCAAGATGGTGTTTACAACTTATGAAGAAGGAATAACATCAGAAGATTTTAATTTTGATGAAATTTTTGTAAAAAAATACAACGAACTATTTCCTAATAATCAAATTCAAGCATTTTGGGACTTGGATGATGATAATGAAGGTGAAGAATCATTTGATGATATTCTAGAAGAAATCAACGATGAGATTTCAGGTTGCGGAAATAAAATAGGAGGATACCCTTACTTTGCACAATCAGACCCTAGAGAATATGACGGTCTTGATGTATATGATACTTTATTATTACAGATAGATAGTATGGACGATTATGAAAATGGATATATAATGTGGGGAGATTGCGGAGTTTGCAATTTCTTTATTAATAAGGATAAGTTAAAGAATTTAGACTTTAGTGATGTTTTATATAATTGGGATTGTTATTAAGAAGATAAATTTGAAAAATTAAAGATTTAATAATAAAAAAATAAACACATGGAATTTATATTTATTTAAAATATACTTTCTATGTGTTTATTTTTTGTAAATCTGTCCTAAAATACTAATAGAAACAAAAAAGCCCACATAAAAATGTGAGCAATTAGTTTCGATAATAATCATCATCGTCGATTCGATGGGAATTATTTTCTAAAAAAGATATCATCATCGTCAATCCGATGAGAATTATCTTTTCTATATTATCCTCAAGATAAAAAAATTTATACATTTATTTTGAAGATTATATAAATAATAATTAATATATCAAAAATTAAAGCGATTTAATTATTTCCTCTAATTTTTCAGATAAACTTCTAGCACGTTCAAAATCAGTATCTCTAAGTGATGAGGCGATATCCATTTCAAGAGCCTTTTTCTTTTCTTCTATTTGAAGATAGTCTTTGTCAAAATGGTTAGCATATATCATTTTTCTGAATTTACGCATGCTCATTTTTCTTATTGTTTTGTCTTCTATTAATAAGACATAGTCGGCACAGTTAACTATGAAATGATAGTCATGTGAAATCATTAAGATTGCGCCTTTGTAGTTTGAAATAGCTTTTTCTAATGCCATTTGTGAATATATATCTAAGTGGCTTGTTGGTTCGTCCATTAATAACATATTTGCTTTACTTGCTGAAACTTTTGCAAGTTGAAGGATGTTTTTCTCACCACCTGATAATGATTCGATCTTTTGTGTAAGTATATCTGAACTAAATCCGTATCTTCCAAGATATCTTCTTATTTCACCATATGTTTCAAATCCAACATCATAGAATTCTTGTAAAATTGTGTTTGATTCATTTACAACTTCGCTTTGCATTTGCGATAAATATGCTAATTTGATGTTTTCGTCGATTTTTATAGCATCATTGTTATTTTTGAAAATTTGTTTTAATAAAGTAGTTTTACCAACACCGTTTGTTCCGATTATTGCAACTTTATCATTAGATTTTATCTCGAAGTTTACATTTTGTAAAAGCACTTCATCAAATGATATACCTAAATTATCTGTTTTTAATGCTATTATTTCTTCTTCGATTTCATTATTTGTTTCTAAGTTGATATATGGTTGTTTGATATCTACAAATGGATGTTTAATTCTATTTGCTTCTAATCTTTCTTGTATTTTAACTCTCGCTTTTAACGCTCTACCTCTAGATGCATCTGCATTGTAAGTTGCTTTTTCTCTTAATATTTTTATTAATTCTTCATTTCTTGCTATTTCCTCTTCATCAGCTATTGCCATCTCTTGTAATTCAATTTTTGTTTGAAGAAGAGAGAAGTTATAGTCAATATATCTTCCATCAAATTCTTGAAGTTCAGTGTTTTCAAGGTGGATGATTTTATTGAAACAATGATTTAATAAATATCTGTTGTGAGTTATAACTAAGATAGTTTTCTTGTGAGAATTAATTAAGTTTTTAAGTGAGTTAAGATTCTCAAAGTCTAAGAAAACATCTGGTTCATCCATAATCATTAAATCAGGATTATTAAGCATTTCTTTTATAACTTGTATAAGTTTGAACTCCCCACCACTAAGTTCAGAGATCATTCTGTCTCTGTGAGTAGTTAAGTTAGCAGCATTTAATTTTTTATTGATGTTGTTTTCATAATTATCACCATCAATCGCATCGAAAGCATCAAGTGCCTCTTGGTATTTTTCTAATAATATTTCGATATCATCAGAAGTTCCCATTTCAGCACAAAGAGTTGCTATTTCATTTTCAAGTTTTATAAATTCTTCTGCAATATATTCGAAAACAGTTGTTTCTTTGTCTTTATCTCTTTGTGAAAATTGGCTTACGTACCCAATTTTTAAGCTTGGCTCCATTTCAACGTTTCCGTCAAATACGTATTTTTCAGGATCCATTATTATATCTATAAGCGTACTTTTTCCACTACCACTTGCACCAATAAATGCACAATGTTGACCTTCTTCTATTGTAAATGAAACATCAGTATAAAGGTCTTTTTGTGGAAAAGAGTACGACACTTTGTCAAATTTTATCATGTAATTACCTCTCTTTTTGATTCGCTTTTGATAGCATAACATTTTTTAGGGCTAATTTCAATTATTTAAAATTGGGATTTTAGATAATTCTTTATGCATAAATAATAAGCAATTTACAAAACATAAATAAGAATATTATTTTACATAAAAAGGAGGATTTTAACATGTGTACAGCTTTGAGTTTATTAACATTTAAAAAAGAACATTTATTTGGAAGAAATATGGATTTGGAATATACATTTGGACAAAGACCAGTAGTAGTTCCTAGAAATTATGAATACGTAGACAAAGTTTCTGGTGAAAATAAAAAGATAAAATATGCTATTACTGGTATGGCATCAGTTATGGACAATCACCCACTATTTGCTGAGGCTATAAACGAAGAGGGGCTAGGTTGTGCTGGGCTTAACTTCCCTGATGCATATTGGGAAGATGACACTAAAGAAGGTATGGAAAATATGCCACCATATGACTTAATTCTTTGGATTACTGGTAATTTTGCAACTTTAGAAGAATTAAGACCATATCTAGATAAAATCAATTTAGTTGCAAGACCTTTTGCTGAAAATGTTGGACTTCCAACACTTCACTGGATGGTTACTGATAAGACAGGAAAAGCAATCGTAATCGAAAAAACTAAAGAAGGATTTAAAGTATATGAAAATAAAGTTGGTGTAATGACTAATGCACCATCATTTGATTGGCATATAACTAACTTACGTCAATATATGAATGCAACTCCAGTTCAACCGACATCTGCAAATTGGAGTGATTTAGAATTAACTCCGCTGGGATCTGCAACTGGTGGGATAGGACTTCCTGGCGATTTTTCATCACCATCTAGATTTGTAAGAGTAGCATTTTTAAGAGCACAAATTCTTATGGAAGATATAGAAAACGACGGAATAATTGAATTCTTCCATATCTTAAATAATGTAGCAATGGTAAAAGGTTCAGTAATAACTAAAGACGGAAAAGATGAAATAACTCAATATAGTTCTTGTATGAACCTAGAAAAAGGACTTTATTATTATAAATCTTACAATAATAATCAAATAAATATGCTTGATATGCATAAAGAAGACTTAGATGGAAGTGAAATGAAGATATTCCCTTATAATGATGTACAAGTTGTAAATTTATTAAATTAAAAAATATAGAAGACATTATAAGAAGTAGAATTTTAAAATAAGAATATAAAATTATAGAGTATTTAATTAAAATTTAAATAGAATAAAAAAGAGATGTTGTATTAAAAGACATCTCTTTTTTAGCAACCTATATTTTTTAAATATCTTTAGAATAAAGATTTCTTTATATATATAGTTAAATTATTGATACTAATTTGTTACACATATCTTGTTGACTAATATAATAAATTAATTCTATAATAAATTAATAATATGTAAAAATATGGGGTGTGAAATGAAGGGAATAAAAAAAATAACAGCTTTATTTTTGATAATGATACTCACAATATCTACTAGTGGATTTGTTAATAAAGTTGAATCAGCTCAAGTTAGTAAATCTCAAACCAATGACTCTCCAATAAGTATGGGAGTATCTGCACATGCTTATGTTGTTATGGATGCAAATTCAGGGGAAATAATTATGTCTCAAGATGCGGATAAAAAAATCTATCCTGCAAGTACAACTAAATTATTAACAGCAGTAGTTGCAATAGAAAACTGCAACTTAGATAGAGAAATAGAAGTAAAACAAGCAGCTTTAAACAAAGTTGATGTAGAATCATCAATTGTAGGATTAAGAGCTGGCTCTACATATACAATGGAACAACTTTTATATATGCTTTTGATTGTTTCAGCAGGTGATGCAGCAGAAGTTATAGCCGAAGAAGTAGCGGGTTCAAGTGAAGCATTTGCTACTATGATGAATGAAAAAGCAAAACAAATCGGAATGACAGATTCATATTTTGATAATCCAGTGGGGATGGATTGGCACAGTAATGCAAAAATACATTCAACTGCACATGATATAGCGAAATTGACACAATATGCTATGGCAAATTATGAAATAAGAAAAATAGTTAGACATAGTTTTTATACAGTAGATAATTTTTATAATGGAAAATCAATAACATTGGGTTCAACTAATGGTTTCCTTAGAAAACGTAAATATGCTGACAATTTATTTAGAGTAATAGGTTCAAAAACAGGTACTACTGATAAAGCTGGATTTGCACTTGCAACAACAGCCAAGGATAATGAAGGTAGAGAAGTAATCTGTGCATTTTTCGGAAATAGTACAAGAGATAAGATGTATAAAGATATCAATAGATTATTAATTAATGCTTATACAAATCATAAAGATGAATTACAAAAGGGTATTTTAAATATTAGATATCCATCAGTAAAAGATATTATGGATCAAGAGATAGAAAAAGAGTGCAGTTTAACAAAATAATTTAGATAGTAAAAGGGTTGTTTGAATATATAAAACAACCCTTTATTTTTAGAAAAATCACCCGGGTGAAAAGCTGTCAAAATCAAGTTATCATCCAAAATTTAAACTATACTATAATTAACTAGATAAAATATTTTATTTAGACTTATCAAGAAGGGGGATTTTAGGTGAAGAAATTAACTGTTATTATATTATCATTAGTATTATCATTTGGAGTAGTGGGCTGTTCATCAAATAGCAAGGATGATAGTACTCAAGAACAACAAGAGCAGCAAAAAGATACAGCTGCAACAGCTTCAGAAATATCAACTTTATTAAAAGATATGTATATAGTACTTAAGGATTCAAACGGGGGAACTAAAGATTGTAAAGATAAGCTAGTTAATTACGGAAAAGACATAAACGATGCTATGTTGGAAAATAAAGAATACGGATCAGATATGCAAAATTTAAAAGATGCTACAGAAGATTATGATTTAGAAAAAATAGCTAAATATGTATGTGATATTTTAAATGACATAGAGGGAAGCGACAAATACAGCATAGAAATAAAGTCAACAGATAATACAGATAAATCAAATAGTAATAAAAATACTAAGTCAAATGGGAATAATCAAAAGAGTACAAATACAAATAAAAACAACAATAATAACAAAAATACGAATAAAAATAACGAAGAAGAATATCAAAGTGGGGACTACGGAGATTATACAAAATGTCCAAACTGCAAAAAAATGACATTCCATCCTGATGGATATTGCGAAAACTGTGGTTATGGAAAATCAGCTAATGAAGATGGAGCTAGCCATAGTTCTGAATGCGCAAATTGTGGAAGTGCCACTATAAATGATGATGGAACTTGTCCATATTGTGGATATCAAAATTAGAGCGTGTTTAAAATAAAGATTTATTTTTTATAATGTTAAAATAGGAGCAAATGCTCCTATTTTTTTGTGGGAAATTTTAAAAGAGAATGCTAATCGTACGAATGAATAATATATAATTAACATATAGGACTTAAAAATAAACAAAATTGAGATTATATATAAATAATAATATAAATCTAGAAGGGAGTTTAGAAAAGGGGATATGGAATATATAAAGCAATATAATACGAATGAAGTTTATGTGAATGAAAAGCTTACAGAGAAAATAGATAAAATAAATTCACATCCACTTACTGTGGTTGAGGCACCGATGGGATATGGAAAGACAACAGCGATAAAAATATATCTGAACAAATTCCATACGAATTACTATTGGCAGAATATCTACACTGATTCGGATATAGCATTTTGGCAAGGTTTTTGTAGAATAATAAGCAAGATAGATTCAAATGTTGGCAGTCGCTTGGAAAACATAGGCTTACCAAAAGATAGTATAAAACTTGAAGAATGTATTGAGCTTATAAATTCTATTTATATAAAAGAGGAAATAGCAATAATATTAGATGATTATCATTTAATAGATAATAAAAATTTAGATGAGTTAATATATAATTTGGTAAAAAGTATGGATAACAAAATCCATCTTATTATAATTACGAGAAATAAGCCAGATATTGAGATTGAAGAACTTCAATTAAAAAAATTGGTGAATTATATTACGAAAAATTGCTTGGAATTTGAAAAGGATGATATAAAAAAATATTACAAACTCTGTGGCATAAATTTAAATACTTTAAATATAGATGATGTTTATAAAAAGAGTGAAGGTTGGATAAGTGCGATATATTTGATTATGCTAAATTATATCGAATACAATACGATTGAGATAAGTGAAGATATATATGAACTTGTAGAAAAACTAGTGTATGATCCATTTGAAGATAAGTTTAAAGATTTTTTACTTAGATTATGTGTATTTGATCAGTTTACGTTGGAGCAAGTAAAATTTGTTACTGGGGATGAAAATGTTGATTTATTGATAAAGGAATTGACACAAGTTAATGCATTTGTGAAGTATGACAAGAAGAACAAAGTATATTTATTTCATGCAATTTTTAGAACATGTCTGTTGGAGAAATTAAAAGAAAAAGACGATGATTATAAAAAGGAAGTATATAAAAAAGGCGGACTTTGGTTTTATAAAAAAAGAAAATATGTTTTAAGTATGGGTTATTTTTATAAAGCTAGGGATTATGAAAGCTTTTTAAATACTTTGGTACAAGACAAGGGAAACAGCATTACGGGAGAAATAAAGGATACATTTATAAGATGTATGGAAAATTGTCCAAATGAATTTAAACAGAAAAATCATCTGGCATTATTGGTATATGCGAGAAGGTTGTTTACTTACAATGAGATGGACTTGTTTGGAAAAGTTTGTGGACAATTTTATGAAAATATAGCTAAAGATAAAAATATAGATGATAAAGAAAAAAATCAACTACTTGGAGAGATGAAACTTATACTTAGTTTCACAAAATATAACAATATAGAAGAAATGTCGAATCTTCACAAGGAGGCTTATGAATTGATGTATAAGCCATCTACGATTATGACAAATAAATCCACATGGACTTTCGGTTCACCATCAATTTTATATATGTATTATAGAGATAAGGGCAAATTACAAGAACAGCTAAGAATAATGAAAAATGCAATGCCTTATTATTATAAAATCACCGAAAACCACGGCAAAGGAGCAGATTATATAATGGAGGCTGAGGTATGTTTTAATCAAGGCGATATATTAAATGCAGAAATAGCGCTCGATAAGGCAATGCTTATGTGTGATAAGTATTCAGGAGTTCTTTGCTGTGCTTTGTTTTTAAAATTAAGGATACTTATACATAGAGGCAAGTATGAAGAGTTTAGGACTTTGATGGATGAAATTGAAGAGAAAATTTATATAAATGACCTTCATATGTTTTCAGATACGTTGGATTTAATAAGGGCATATATATATTCTAATTTAAAAGAAGAAAGCAAAATTCCAAAGTGGATAATAAATGGCAATTTTGAAAATACTAGATTATTATTTCCGACAATGCCTCTTGTAAATTTTATTTACTCAAAAGTACTTATAACAAAAAAGGATTATATCAAGGTAGTTGCACTTTATGATAAGTCTATGGCTATGGCAAGGATATTTCCTAATTTACTTTGTGAGATTTTTGAAAATATGCATATAGCAATAGCATACGACAATTTATCTAAAAGAAAAGAATCAATTGAAAAACTTGAAAAAGCATTGGAAATAGCCATAAGTGATAGACTATATATGATTTTTGCAGAAAATTATACTGATATAAAAAACTTGTTAGATGAAATATACGAAAAAGGAAATTTTAAAGAAGTAATAGATGAAATTAGAAGATTACAAAAGCCTTATGAGGAATTTTTAAAATTTGTTAAAAAAGAAAAATCTAAAGTTGTTGAATTATCGGAAAGAGAGTTAGAAGTTGCAAATTTAGCGGCACAAGGATTTACAAATAATGAAATAGCAAAAAAATTATTTGTATCAGTAAATACAGTCAAAACAATATTGAAGACAGTATTTAAAAAATTATGTATAAAATCAAGACAAGAAATCAAAGATGTTCTAAAAAGTCAAAATAACAATTAAGTTTAAGTTATAGCTGTATTTTTAAAAAACTTTTTTTGACAAAAAATACAGCAAATTTAGATAATATCAAACTGGTATTTTGGATAATCTATTAATAAATATTTCTTTATAGAGAGGAGAAATAAAATGACTATTAAAGATAAATTTGAAGAAATGAAAGAACATCATGAAGGTAGAAAAGAATATAGACATGAACTTAGAGAAGAAAGAAAATTAGAACATGAATTAAAACACGATGTTAAAGAAGGTATAAAAGAAGTAGGCAAATTTGACAAAGAATTAGGCCACGAGTTAAAAAAAGAAGCCAAAGCAGATTATAAAGAATATAAAAAGGACGAAAAAGAAGCTGAAAAATACGCAAAAGCAATAAATAAAGGAATGAGAGAATTAGAAGACGAAGAAAGAAAACAACAACATGAATTCGCTGAAATGTTGAAAAAACAAATGGAAAATGAATAAAA
>OBZR01001182.1_pt1 | contig 10214 bp, 15 predicted proteins | sample 1495541 | NCBI WGS metagenome assembly OBZR01 (sample SAMEA2580240, study PRJEB22360) | human gut metagenome | biome: human gut; feature: human-associated habitat; material: faeces | place: Denmark | collected 2008/2010 | reverse complement strand
CAACGAGGGCGAACCCTACCTCATCGCCAGTGACGCCGGTTACGGCTTCGTCTGCAAATATGACGACCTGATTGGCAAGAACAAGAACGGCAAGGCGCTGCTGACGGTGCCGGAAGGGGGCCTGGTGATGGCACCCCAGAAGATTGGTTCGCCAGAGACCGATCTCTGCATGGCCATCTCCAACGAAGGCCGCATGCTGCTGTTCCCGCTCAGCACTCTGCCGGTGCTCGGCAAGGGCAAGGGCAACAAGCTGATCAGCATTCCGTCGGCGCGGGTCAAGGCGCGGGAGGAGTTTATGGTGATGGCCGCCATTATCCCGCAGGGGCAATATGTCACCCTGTTCGCCGGCAAGCGCAAGCTGACTCTCAAACCCTCGGATCTGGACTACTACCGCGGCGAGCGCGGCCGCCGCGGCGCCAAGCTGCCCCGTGGCTTGCAGCGGGTGGACAGGATAGAGATAGAACCCGCCGCCGGTGCCGAGCCGGTAGCAGGGGAAAATCAGGAAGGGTAATTAATAAGAAAGGGCGCGAAAGCGCCCTTTCTATTTGGTGAAATATCTAATTAACTAGATGATGCCAATTTTATCGTAATTATATCGCATTGACTTGTGAGACAATCGCTTTCAAAGGATTGATTTTCTCAATAAATAATAACCCTTCATGTCATCCTGATTTATTTTTTTGTTTATTCTTTCCTGTCCGAACGTAATAATCTTCATTGCGACTATTATTTTTATAAAAGAAATGATAATCACTGGAGCTTTTTGCCTTAACCCATACTACTGTGTGTCCATCAATAGAAACGAGAGCGATAGATATTAATTCTTGAGGTTTTGATATTGCTTGTGAACTGTTGTCATCGACAGTTCTCATGCTTATTCTATCCCTGATAAGAGAAGTAAGTTTCCTGACAAATTTGTCTTCTGAACCATCATTGTATTCTTCTATCTCATCTTTAATTCCATGTATGGACATGTTGTTATCAACACCAATAAATAGATTGCCACCATGTGAATTTAAAAATGCGACAATTGAAATAAGTCGTTGTTCATCTAATTTTTTCTTATCGTAATGACGTTCACCTTTTGATAACAAAAAGCAAGATTTAAATTCTACATTTTGTCCCTCATCACTTCTTATAAGTTCTAAAGCTATTTTGTTCGCTGGCTGGGTGTAATGAAGATCAATTTTTTGGAATTTCTCTAAATGTCTAACGCCACCGATAGGACAGTTAGATATGTTAGTAATCACCTGAAGTACTTTGTTTAGTTTTTTTAATGGCTGGCCTGAATATAACAAGTAGTCAGCAAACTTTGCATGGGCATCAATTGCTTCGATATAATATCTGAGAGTTGGTGGAAAGCATTTTAACGATGCGGCCATTCTGATGTAATTATCACGATCTTCATTTCTTTCATATAGCTTTATTTGCAAGGCCAGCTTAGATAAATTATACAAACTTTCTTGAATTAATGGCGGTGCAGAGATTGTCAGAGGTTGCTCTAAAGTAGGGCGTATTATTCTTAGGATGGCATGTATCTCTGGGAAATTAACAGACCTATCATATATATAATGTATCCAATACGTTGAATGAATTCTTAGTTTATTCCATAGGAATGACTCTTTATAAAGCAAAGACCACGAATCATAACCACAACTTCCTTTTTCAAAGGCGTCATGAATGCTTTTAAGTTGTGTGTCCACATCCTTAGTCATTTGTGAGTCTTTCATAAAAAGCTCCAGTTTTATTTAGCCAGAATAGGCATGGTGAATTTTATATTGCGGTCGAATACAGTAAGAGAAAACTGAAATCCCACACATTTAATTGATATCTTACCTGAATTAAATAAAAACCGAGACACCAACCTTTCCTACACCGATGTAAAGTCGCACTTGGCTTGATGAGAGCTGTAGGTTTGATTCGCGCAGCGTAATCAGACGTTCGCGAGAATCGGCTGTCGCTGTCCTGCTGGTAACCCTTCTTATCTCCCCTTTGCCAATTGCCACAGGTCAAGGAAGTGGCGGATTAGGGCCGTAGGTTTGATTAGCGAAGCGTAATCAGACGTTCGCGAAAATCGGCAGCCGCTGTCCTGCTGGTAACCCTTCTTATCTCCCCTTTGCCAATTGCCTCAGGTCAAGGATTTGGCCGATTAGGCCCCGCAAGTTGCCTCTGCTCGCTAACCTTGAAGGAAGCAGCACTGTGCCAGGAGGCCAGACATGGAAACGGAGAAAGCCATAGGGCTTATCGAGGCCCACGGGGCCTTTCACGGGGATCACTACAGCTTCAACAGCGACGAGTTTGTGCAGTGGTGTCAGCAGGATGCCCACCAGACCCTCAGCCTGGAGCAGGCCAATCACGAGCTTGCCCCCTTCTGCATCCGGGTCGGCTATGCAGAGCCGAGCAGGTCGTGGCGTTACTATCTCACCTGATGCCCATCCGACGCAGGCAAAGGCGAGGCAAGGGCTTCGCCTTTTCTATGGGCTGGTTAATGGAAAAAGGAGCCGGCAAGGCTCCTTTCCTGTGATCATGCCCCGCTGCTCTTATATGCCAGCCTGGCCACCACGCAGCAGCACCATGACGGTAAACAGCAGCCAGTCATTGATGATGTGTGCGCCTGTCGATACCCAGATATTTTTGGTGATGATGTAGCCACTGAGCAGCACTATGCGGGCCGTGCCGATCACCAGAAAGCATTGCAGAAAATTCCAGTCATAAGTGGGCAGGTGCATGGCCCCGAAGATAAGGGCGGTGCAGAGCCAGGCGGTGAGCAGCGCTCGCTTGCGGCTCAGGCTGAGCTTGGTGTGACAAAACCAGAGGATGGCCAGAAAAGGCAGTATGGAGACCACCTCCTCGCCAAAGAGCTGGGGCGCCGTTTTTACATAAAAGAGGATGCGCGCCGTATTGGAGGCCTCTGCCAGCATGGCGCTGACCGGGTTTTCACTCATCTTGAACAGGTGCTGCAGTACCAAGGCAACGACGACCGAAACCAGGATGTTGGCGCCGGCAATCGCCAGCATCAAGAGGACATCCCGCCCCGTCGGCGTTCTAAACAGCGATCGCCATGCCTTCCCCGCCACCATGGCGAGCACGGCCAGGGGGATGAGAGGAAACAGGATGGCGGGGACAAAGCCGCCCGCCGTGGTTTTATAAAACCCTATGTGCGCCGTCAGCACGGCAAAACCCAGCACCACCCCCAGCAAGATCAGCACCCAGCTGCGGCCAGACAAGGTATTTGGGGATTGGCGATAAAAGGGGAAGTCTCCGGCACTCTTGCGCTCGAAGCCATAGCAATCACCGTCATTCAATTCCGGTATTGCTGCTGATTGGTGCTCACCCATGCTGACCCCCGATAGTTCATTCAGTTGGCATGGAGACAACCCTACACCAAGTGGGGCACCTGAGTAGTCACGCCAGCCTCTTTATTTAACGGCCGACCATCAAGCTGTTATTGCGGAGCACCTGCCTTCCTGGCAGCCACTATGCTGCGGACAACCCATCTTTTCCCTATTGCCAAGAGAGCTGCACCATGGCCGAGGAGACTGCGTCGCTCAACCCTGCTCGCTAAACCCGCTGGGTATAGTGATCAAAGGCGACAACCTTTTGATATCCCTCCGATTCGTAGAGTGCTTTCGCGGGCAGATTGGATACGGCTGTGGCCAGTTTGACCGTCAGTGCGTCCGTCTCCCTGGCAAAGGTCGCCACCTGTTTTAGCAAGGCTCTCGCGACTCCTTGCTGGCGGGCCGATGCTGCGACAAACAGATCGTTGAGATACCACATCCGCTTCATCGCAACGGATGAGAAGGCGGGATAAAGCTGGGCAAAGCCAATGGCTTCACCCGTCTCACCGCGAGCCAGAAAGATAACAGACTCACTTTTGGCAAGACGTTCGGCAATGAAGGCGGCTGCGGCCATGGGCGCCGGAGCCTGTCCATAAAATTGGCGATAGGCATCAAACAAGAGGGTGAGATCGTCGATATCAACGGAGGTTGCCTGGTGAATATGCATCTAATGTCCTTATCAGTGCTCAAGAGCCGGCAGGGCGCAATAAACAAGGTGAATCGCACCGCCGAAGTATTAATTATTGAAATTCCAGGCGATGGGTAGCTCAAGGTCGAAGACAAGCTCATCCCCTTCCAGGCGAAAAGGCACGCTAGTCTGGTGCTGGTCATATTCGTTGATGATGAGGCAGCTCTCGGCGAAGTTGGACTCGTAGTTGAGGTGGGCCAGCCCCTTGCTGCCATCTTCATCGAGTTCGATGCTCAGCACCCGCAGCGGGTTCTGCTGGCTCAGGTTGACTCTGGTGTCCCCCACATCCACTAGCCGCTCCAGCAGGGGGAAGAAGTCCTGCTTGTGGTGCTCTATTGCCCGGGCTATGGCCTGCTCCAACTCGGCCTGAGTGGCAAAGGGGCCCGCCAGCTGATATCGGGTCTGGATCCGCTCCTGGGTCATCTTGGTCTCCTTCTCGCTTGTGCCCGATCCGGGCCTGTCGGTCACACCTTATCAGATATGGATGCAGAGCATCAGGCGGGGATGCGGCCGCTGCGCACCAGCGCCCGGCGGATGTTCTTGCACATCTTGCCGAAGCGGTTTAGCTCGTCGAAGCTGGGCGCAATGCCGCGCTGGATCTGATATTGCCAGTAGCAGAGATCCGTATCCACCAGCTCCATCAGCTTCTTGGGGCAGCCGATGCAGCTGTTGTCGGGCCCGCATTTGAAGGTATCTGGCTGATAGAGCGGGAATTCTTGCTTCACGGCGTCGATGATCTGCTGCATGGCGGTAATGCGGTCGGGTTTTCTGCTCACTGCGCTCCCCTGCGGTCGGTATGAGGGGGCCATTATATCCCCGACAAAATGTGGGCCAATGACGCTGAGGAGGTAGTTGGCGCCACCCGGCCGGCATTGGGGGTCATGAGTCCAGGCAGAACAGCGCCCGACGGATCGGGCGCTGGATGAGAAGGGAGGGGGAGACCTATTTCTTGATCTCGTGGCCGATGACGCCACCGACGACGGCACCACCTATGGTGCCGGCCGCGCTGCCTCCGGTCAGGACTGCGCCGCCGACGGCACCTATGCCGGCACCCACGGCGGTACTCTTGCCCTGTTGCGACATGCCGGAGCAGGCTGCCAGGCCAATCAGCAGGGCCATTGCCACCGTCCCTCGTGCCAAACCATGGAGCTTGTTCATGGGGTTACCTCTTGATGTTGTGCAATGCGCCTGGGGTATGCGGCAAACCATCCCGGTGGGGTTGCCGATCCCGACCCGGACCCCGACGCATCAGCCCGGATAGTGGTTGGTTCAGGGGACGCCAGGGCGCAGGGGATGACGCGCCAGGGGGCCGTATATCGGTCGGCGCGACCTGCGCCTGTTCGTGATGGGGCCATCTTCCCTCACCCCGGCTGGGGCGTCTGTACGCTAGCGCTTATAGGGGCACTTTTTATTGGCGGCGCTTGTGCGGGGGCGCAGAGATGACAACGCCCGGCGAGCCGGGCGTTGGGGGACAAGTTCTCAAGGCAGACAAGCGCCCTAGAAGTCGTGGTAGAGGGGCCAGCCGAGCAGGGGGTGCCTGAGGCCGGCGCGCATCTCGAAGTTGTCTAGCTTCTCCGGCGAGGCGTTCTCCCTTTGCTGCTGCTGGTACTGGCGGACAAACCCCAGGGTGTGCAGCAGGTTGGGCACGAAGCCCGGGCTCAGCTCCTGGCGGAGGGCATCGGCCATGTCGGCGGGCAGCTCGGCGAGCATGAGGGCAAGCTGGGTGGTTAGATGCGCGGTGTCGTACCAGGCCTCGTCGAGCTCAATCTCCCGCGCCAGCCTGCGCTTGAGATCCTGTTTCACCTTGAGGGGGGCGGCGCCGCTGCCCTTGCCACAGAGGATGCGGTAGAGCAGGGCCTCGGCCAGCTTGTCTTCCATGGTGGGGTGATCGCTCTCGCAGGCGAAGAAGTGCTGATCGATGAGCCCCATCAGGCGGACCTTGTTGTGCTCGGCCAGCGCCTTCTCGTACTCCTGCCACCCTTGCCACTCCTCCACATCGGGAGGGCTCGAGATCTTGTCCAGCAGACGGGCATCCACGTCCCCATAGAGGCTGTTGCCGGTCTGCCTGGGGCTGACGGAGATCAGCATGGACCAGCCCTTCTGGAACGGCTTGATGGGGCCTTCCGGCGCCTGCAGCAGGGCCAGCGCCCGGGCCGTGTCGCGCCCGGAGAGCTCCTGCAATCCCAAGCTCACCACGCCGATGACGTCGTGGGCGGCCTGCTCCAGCAGGTGCATCTTGTACTTGTTGTAGTACTTGTCGGCGAATTTCAGGCTCATCAGCACCGCCTTGCCCTTGATGGCGGCAAGTTGCTGGGCGCTCAGGAGTTCACGCTCGGCGCCAAAGCGCAGCACCTGGGTGAGGAAGGGACCTTCGTTGGCCTCGCGGATGACTAGTTGCATAGGGCTCTCCTCAATCCAGGAAGCTGAACATGTCGTCCACTTCGTCGTACTCGTCGCTGACCTGGTTCTTCTCCTTGGCCTGCATCACCAGCTCGTTGGCGAACTTGTTGATGATCCCCTCCCAGGTGGCGTTCTCGCTGCGCAGCAGCGACTTGATGGCTTTCTCCACCTCGGGAGCCTGCTCGCGGATCAGCATCAAGAGGCTTCTCGGATCATCCAGCGGGTAGTCGTGGGCATCCTCGCTCTGCTGGCGCTCGCTGTAGGCGAGGGACTCCTCGAGATCTTCCTCTTCGGCGTGCAGGCCATCGCTATAGCCCTCTTCATCCTCGTAGCGATCGCCACGGTAGAACTCGATGAAGGGGATGGCGAGGTAGAAGAGCCCGGCGGGATCCTCGGCGATGCACTCCAGGATCTCGCGCTGCTTGGCCTCGCTGTCCTGGGTGCGGATCAGGTAGTTGAGGAAGTCGAAGGTGTGCTGTTGCAGCTCCTCGGCATTGTTCTTGATGGCCTCCTCCCAGTAGAGAGGTTGCTGGCAGACGATGTCGCGGATCCGCTCCGGAGTCATCAGCTCGGAGATGATGGACGGGAAGGAGATGTCGTGCTGGCCGTTGATCTGGGTCAGGGTAACGATATCAATATTTTCAATGACTTCGGCCAGTTGCTCGTCGGACATCGTCTTGGCGATCAGCTCGAACTTTTCGCTGGCCTGCTTGGGCTCGACCACGGCCAGCTCTTTGATCTCGATGGCGGTAATTTCTATCAGACTGTTCATGCTTTGCCTCAAATTAGAAACGCACTTCGTCGTACATGTCCTGATCGTCTTCTTCGCCATCACCGCCATGATAGTCGGCGTCGGCATCTTCCCCGTCGTCATCTTCGTCGTCGCGTAGATCAAAGTCGTCATCGGCACGACGGCCACCGCGGGGCAGGGGGTTGTCCAGCAGGTAGAGCACGGCGCAGGCTTCGATCAGCTGATCTTCGCTCTGGGCCCGCACCACCTTGACCAGCGGCAGATCGGCGTTGTTGAAGGCCACCGACACCTTGAACTCGTCCCATGAGGGTTGTACGCCGTCGGCGAGCCACCTGGCCCACTGCGGCTTCGCCTTGGGCGGGAACTGCACCCGGCCATAGAGGGCCAGCGGCAGGTATTCGGGCATGAACTCCAGCATGCTGATGTCGGCCAGCAGCAGGGCCTTCATCTTGCCGGTGAACTGCTCGAGTGCCTTGGGCTGATCCTGATCCCGGTAGGATTCGATGTTCTCGCTGGCATCACTTTGCAGCGCCTTGAGTCGAGCCTGGTCCCATTTTTTTTGCATAGCGCCCTCAGGGGTAGAATTGGTCCCACATCTCCTGCATGGCAGCAGCGGGATCGGTCACGATGACGTTGTTGAAATCTTTGATAAAAGCGGCTCTCGCCTTGGGATCGGAAAGCACCTCGTAGGCCTTCTTCACCTGATGCAGCTTGATGGCTGCCTGCTCTTTCTCTTCTTCGCTCGCCCCGTGCAACTTGTCGGGGTGGTACTGGTTCGAGAGCCGTCGATAGGCTTTCTTGATGTCGTTTTCGCTGGCGTTGGACTTGACGCCCAGCACCCGAAAGTAGTTGTTCATGGCAGATCCTGCATCACTGGCATCATCAGAGTCACAATGCTGGCGCCTGATGGGGCTTGGGGAACCAGGCACGGTAAAAACCCGTCATTTTAACGGAAACCACCGGCCACCGCCATGAATAGGACGCGATATGGCAGGGACCCCGGGCGAAGGGGGGGCCCCGGGTACCAGAGGCTTGCCAGCCCGTCTGGCATGGGGCCCCTGCATGGGGACTACACTGACAGAGGGTATCCGTGACGGGCGACAGTGCGCCCATGCCGGTACCAAATCGCCGGACGTGCATGTGACAAGGGACCTGCCCTGGCGATCCTCATCAGGCCTCGACAAGATCGCGGCCACCAAAAGGAATTAACCGCCATGTTCAAACTTTATCTTCTGCCTCTGGTACTGCTGGGCGGCCTCGCCATCGCCGCCGATGAGAGCCTCGATGAGCCGCTGGTGCTGCTCAAGGGGGATGTCACCAAGGCCCAGTTTATGGAGAGAGCCGAGCAGCGCTTCGCCCGGCAAGACAGCAACGGTGATGGCACCCTGTCGGTCGCCGAGAAAGAGGCCGCCATGGCCAAGATGCAAGAGGCGATGAAGCAATCGGGCAAGGCCATGCCGGGCAAGATGGGCAACATGAGGCCGATGCAGGATACGACCAAGGCGCAGTTCATCCAGCGTCATGAGAGCCTCTTCACCCGTCTGGACAAGAACGCTGACGGCGTGATCGACGAGGCCGAACGGGCCAGCGTCAAGGCCCGGATCGGGCAGGGGGCCATGTCACCGGCGCAATAGGGGGCGCATCAGCAAGTTCGGCCTTCAGATAAAAAAAGAGCCCGGTAGTCATACCGGGCTCTGCTCATTGTGAGGGGGCTCAAGCCAGCCAGCTGGCCCACAGCAGCCGCAGCTGCAAGCCCCAGCGACTGCTCCAGCCCGTGGTGCTGCTCACTACCTTGCCCTCCTTGATGATGAGGAAGCTGGGGGTGACGCTCACCTGCCAGCGGGCGGCGAGCGCCCCCTGCTCATCGTTGTGGGTGGGGAAGGTCAGCCCCTTCCTGGCCATGCCCTGTTGCAACCTGGCGTCGTCGCCGGAGCGCAGCGCCACCGTCAGCAGGTTACCGCCGTCTTGCCAGAGCTGCTCTACCGTCGGGGTAGTGAAGCGGCAGACGGCGCACCAGCTGGCCCAGTAGTAGACCAGCAAGGGCCTGTCCCTGCTCATGGCCTGCAGGTCGGCCTGGGTGCCATCTTGCAGGGTCAGCACAGGCAGCGGGCTCCCCTCCGGCAGCGCCGGGCTGCGCCACAGATCCAGCAGGGTCGAGATGATCAGGGCAAACAGCAGCAGCCAGAGCGCCTCCTTGCCCCAGCGTCGCCAGCGGGGTCTGGGGGTGACTGTCTCGGTCATTGGTTACCCCAGTTTCGCCAGTTCAGTTTTCACGAGCTGCTCGAGCTGCTCATAGGGAAGCGCGCCCGGCACCAGCTGGTTGCCGATAAGCGTCGCCGGTGTGCCCTGCACCCCAAGCAAGGTGCCGATGCGCAGGCTATTGCGCAGCTCCTCTGTGGCCTTGCCCTCAGGCTTGAGCGCCACATTGCCGGTGGCCGCCAGCGCCTTGTTGATGTCCGCCTCGGTCAGCATGCCCTGCTTGCTCATCAGCTTGTCGTGCAGGGCGAGGAAGCGGGCCGGATCCTGCTGCCACAGGGTGAGGCTGTACTGGGCCGCCTTGGCGGAGGTCTGTCCCTTGAACGGCAGCAGCTTGATCACCAGCCCCAGATCGTTCGGATAGGCCTTGAGCAGCTTGGCTACCGCTGGGTCGAACTGCTTGCAGTAGGGGCAGTTGTAGTCGGTGAAGAGCACCAGGGTCAGCTTGGGGTTCTTGGCCCCCAGGCGCGGGCTGGTGGCGCTGTTGAACAGCACGTCTTTGTTGCCCTTGATGAAGTCGCCGAGCTGGGCCGCCTGATCGGCGGCGTTCTGTTTCTCCCAGGATTCGGCCGCCTCATCCAGGATCTTCGGATTCTGGACCAGGGTCTCGCGGATGAGCTCCTTGATGCGGGCCTCCTGTTCCGGGGTGAAGGGGGCGGCGTGCAGGGCCGGGGTCAAGAGTGTGCCCAGCAGGGTCAGGGCGAGCAGGGTCGGTTTCATTTGGTTTCTCCTTGAGAGGGGGCAATACCGGCTTGCGCCAGGGTGGCAAGCAGGGTCGATC
>OBZR01001169.1_pt1 | contig 10316 bp, 9 predicted proteins | sample 1495541 | NCBI WGS metagenome assembly OBZR01 (sample SAMEA2580240, study PRJEB22360) | human gut metagenome | biome: human gut; feature: human-associated habitat; material: faeces | place: Denmark | collected 2008/2010 | reverse complement strand
ACATCAAGCTGAGCTGGAGGCCCCGGCCCACGGCCTGCCGCACCGCGGCAAGGCGGGCCACATCCAGCTCAGGGTCAATGCCCACCTTGACCTTCAGGCAGTCGTAGCCGCGCTGGACGGCGGTGCGGGCATCCCGGGCCATCTCCTCGGGCGGGTTGACACTGATGGTGATATCGGTCACGATGTTTTTGCGGGCACCGCCCAGCATCCGGTAAACAGGGGCGCTGTACTTCTGGCCCAGCAGATCCCACAGGGCCATGTCCACAGCGGCCTTGGCGCTGGTGTTATGGACAAGCGCCTTCTGCACAGCGGCGGTCAGATCCTCAAATTCATCGAGGTCGCGGCCCAGCAGGGCAGGGGCGATATGATCCTGAATGGCACCGAGGATGGCCCCGGTGGTGTCGCCGGTGATGACACCGGTCGGGGGTGCTTCGCCGTAGCCCACCGCACCGGTATCGGTGTGGAGCTCCACGATAACATCCTCAACGCTGTTCACAGTGCGCAGTGCTGTTTTGAACGGCACCCGCAGCGGGGTGGAAATGCGGCCCAGCCGCACCTGCGTGATCTTCATAGTCCCGTCCTCCTTCTTATTCCAGCGGCAGGTTTGCCAGCTTGACAATGGCGTTTGCAATGATCTGGGCGTTCTGCACCAGACGTTCCAGATCGATGCATTCATCGGGCTGATGCTCTGTGACCGGGTCACCCGCGAACAGGGGGCCAAAAGCCACCACGTTAGGCAGCATCTTGGCGTAGGTGCCGCCGCCGATGCACTTGGGCGGGGCATTGTCGCCGGTGGCATCCCGGTAAACCTCCAGCAGGGCGCTGACCAGCGGGGTCTCGGCAGGGTAGTAGAGCTTTTCCTTGTGCACCTGCCCATCCAGCGCCCAGCCTGCGGCCTCAAAGGCGGCCTGCACAGCGGGCTGGCAGTCTGCCCGTTCCATGGTCACGGGATAGCGGTAGTTCAGCTTGACCCACAGATGCTGCGCGTCGCCCTCGATCAGCCCCCAGTTGCAGCTCATGGGGCCGGAGAGCGCATCCTCCAGCCGGTGACCCAGCAGGCGCTCGCCGTAGGGGTCGGTGCCCAGCTTCTCGGCCAGAAAGTGCACGGCCTGTTTTGCATCCCCCTCCAGCGGCAGCCGGTCGAGGTAGCACACCAGCCGCCCAATGGCGTTTTCGCCCTGCTCCGGGTGGCTGCCGTGGGCCGAAACGCCCACCGCTTCCACCTGATAGCCGCCGGGGATGGCTGTCACGGTGATGTGCTCCGCATCCGGCAGGGCGGCCCCCGCCGGGGCGGTCAGCACAGCGCAGGCGTAGTCCGGCACCACATTGCCGGCCACGCCGCCCTGCACCCTGTTCAGCTGCCAGGCCCCGGTCTGGTGCAGCTGCACAGCATAGCTTTCGTTCAGGATGCCCTTTTCGCCGTTGATGAGCGGATACTCGCCGTCCGGGGTGAAGCCCAGCACCGGGATCTCCCCGCCGTGGGCCTTGTAGTACAGCACGTCCCGGTCGTTGGTCTCCTCGTTCAGGCCGAACAGCAGCCGGACACGGCGGTTGAGCGGAATGCCCAGATCCCGGATGGCTTTCAGCGCGAACAGGCTGGCCACCACCGGGCCTTTGTCGTCAATGGCACCCCGGCCATACAGCCTGCCGCCCTCGATCTCGGCGGCGTAGGGCGGGTGATGCCAGCCCTCGCCCTCGGGCACCACGTCCAGATGCCCCAGCACCGCCACCATCTCGTCCCCGGTGCCGATCTCGCACCAGCCGATGTACCGATCCATGTCGGTGGTCTCAAAGCCCAGCTCATGGCAGAGGGTCAGCGCCTCGGCAAAGCAGGCATCCACCTCCTCGCCAAAGGGCTTGCCCGGCAGCGGGTCGGCCTCCACACTGCGCCTGCGCACCAGCCGCTGGAGCGCCGCCACCATCTGGGGCCGCAGCGCCGCCACGGCCTCGTTCAGTTTTTTGTCCATACGTTCCACCCCTTTTGTGATTCATTTCACAGCTTGTATTATAGAACGATTGCCCCCGCTCCACAAGCCCCCAGTTCCACGAAAAAACGCCCCCGCATACTTCATCAGAAGTATCCGGGAGCGCTCGATTTCAATTGAAAATTGTCAAATCCTATGATATACTGTTTTTAATGCTGGTAACAGCAGGAAAAAAGGTGCTGTCTGCAATGCAGGTGGTCATGCTTCTCGCTCCTGGTGTGCTTACAACGCCGCGCAAGCGGCAATGTTGCTCCGGGAAACGGAACTTTTTTGATTTTGTACCCTTTCCCGGAGCCTTTCAGGCGAAGGGAGGGATGTCGAATGTCTCTGACAGAAGTTTGTGCTCTGTTGACGGTAGTGATCAGTTTGCTGGCTCTGCTTGTCACCGTTGCGAAAGCCGCATTTGATGCTGGCTGGAAGATTTCTCACGAGAAGAGCGATAAAAACAAAGAAGATTGACCGCCTCTGTTTCCCCAAACCGAACGGTCAATCTTTTTTGATCCACTAGAAACGGGAAGCTGACCAAACATTGCTCGTCAGCACCTTTTCTATTTGTAGTATAGTCAATTTTAAACGATTTGTCAAGGGATATCCACCACTGTCAAACTGCCGTCTGTTTTTTCTTTTTTTTTTTTCAATTTTTTTTGAAAAAGGGTGAAAGGATTTCGCGCGGCGTGTATTTAAGGAAGTGAGAGCATCCATTTTTGCCGGAGCTCCACTTCCGGCCCAAAGAAAGTGAGGGATTCCCTATGAAGAAACGACTTATCAGCCTTCTGGTGGCGCTGTGCATGGCGGTAACGCTCCTGCCTGTGTCGGCAATCACAGCGTGGGCGGAGGGAGGCGGCCAATTAAAAATTGTTAACGGGTATCCCGAAGGTTCTAAGGATGATAGTAATGGCACCTATACTATAAGTTGTTCCGGTGATGGCTGGAGCTATGATGGTACTACGCAAACGCTTACTCTCAATCCCTTAACTCCTACTACCTATGATTTGACTGCTTACAGAAACATCCGTAAGGATGAAAACAGTATTTTATGTTCTGCCATCATAGGGGAAAACGCAACGATTGTAAATGGTAATTTTTGGAACGTCAAAAATCCCGATTCCAGTATTACCAATTATGGCACTATAACGAGTGGCGATTACTCAATGCCCGTTGTAAATCATGGTACTATCATCAATGGTACATTTGAACTCGCCGTATCCAATGAATCTGGTGGTACGATTGAAAATGGTGCATTCCAAGCGATGGTCACCAACTCCGGCACTATAAATGGCGGCATTTTTAAGGATGCTGTTACAAACCACGGCACAATAATCGGTGGCCGTTTTTTCTCTTCGGTGACCAATGAATTGGATGGCATTATTGAAAATGGTCAGTTTGGTATTGATTTTTCCCCGTGCACCGTTACAAACAATGGCGGCACGATCAACGGCGGCACTTTCAAAGATGAGCTAACCGGAAGTGGCATAGAACCGGGTTATACCCTCAAAGCAAACATACCCACCGGTTTTCAAGAGGTTTTGGTCAATAAGTATCGTAATTCATGCTACGTCATCCCGAACCAGACATATCCTGCTTCTGTCAGGATTGTTTATAATTTTGACTATATTAGTGGTTTTCCATCACTCCCACCACTTGATGTAGTCATCAATAGTGCGCAACACATGCTTCTTTCCGACTGGTGTGGGAGTGATCTCAAGATTGAGTACGATGGTATCGGCGGAAGAGCTTATGAAGTCACCTTTACCGCACCGCCTGCAAATGGCTCAACCGTAACCATCAGCCCACTGACCCGGCTGGTGATTGACAAGGACGGTTACCCGGCCAAGGCACAGGATTGGAATGGCAACAGGGTGAGTTATACCGGCGATGGTTGGAAGTTTGAAAACAACAGCCTGATTTTGGAGCCTACCGCCGAGAAAAGCTATGACTTTAACAGCACCGACCTGAACCCCCATAGGGTGGCGGTGAACTGCCCGGTTACGGTGAACAGCAACGCCACCATCACCAACGGCATTTTCCTGAAAGAAGTTACCGGCAGCGCCCTGAACGGCGTTTTCCTGAACGTTCCCACCGGCTGCGAAAACAGCGCCAAGAAAATTACCGTTTCTGATAACGGAAAAATCACTGCGCTGAAAATGAGCGGTGAAGCTACTGCGCTGGACAGCGCCGCCAATGAACTTTATGTGGTCGGTCAGCCCACCGGTACCCTGTATGTGACCCTGAGCAGCGGCAAGGTACGGGAAGTACAGCTGCCCCTTACGGCTGACCTTGAGCTGCAATTGAACGACCCGAAACCGGAACCCAAGCCCGAACCCAAACCTGACCCCGAACCCGAAGCCTCCACCTACACCCTGACGGTAAAGGGCGGCACATTTACTTACAATGGCAGCGAAGCCATGACCAGCGCCAGCGTGCCGGTGGATGCCGAGGTCAAGGTGACGCTGAACCAGAGCGCCGTGCCCGAGGGCATGGTGTTCGACCTGTGGGCCATGGATGAAGCCAGCCTGCTGGGCAACCCGGCGGTCGCCTACAACGAGGAGAGCTTTACCATCCCGGCGGGCAGCGTGGCCAAGGGCAGCACCGTGACCGTGGAAGCCCAGTACCGGGATGCCACCATCGAGAGCGAGCCCAGCATTCTGGGCACTGCCGCCATCATCGGCGTGGCCGGTGCAGGCACGGCGGTCATCGTGTGGCAGGGCTACCGCATCGGCATGGAGCTGTACGAGAAGTATTTCCAGCCCACGCCGGAAGAAACTGCGGTGGTCGAACCCACGCTTGAAGGTCAGATGACAGATCCGATTTCCTGAAAGCGGGCTCACCCTCTCAGTCTCGCTTTGCTCGACAGCTCTCCCAAAGGGAGAGCTCTTGACAAACCGATATAAAAACAGCGCCGCTCCATCGTTTGTGGGGCGGCGCATTTTTGCGGTTCAATCCCGGCGCAAAGGCAGGGTAAGGGGCATTTTCTGGTAGGCAATGCGGGGCGTGCCATCCTCCACATGGATGATGCCGCACTTGGTAAAGCCGTTTTCTTCCAGCAGGTGCTGCATAATCTTGTTGTCGGCGTGGGTGTCGGCCCGCAGGCTCTCGCAGTGCTCCAGACACCAGGTGATCACAGCGGCGGCAACGCCGGGGTGCCTGCCTGCCGAAGCCAGCCGGTGGATGGTGCCGTAGGGCAGGGTATCGTTCAGCCACTTGCCATCCTCGATCCGGGCATAGGTGGGGTCCGGGCCAAGGATAAAGGCAAACACGCCCTCCAGCTCGCCGTTGACAAGGTAGAGGAACAGCCGGTTGGAATCAATGTCCTCTTCCAGCAGCTCCTGCGGCGGGAAATGATCTCCCCACTGGGTGGGGTTGCCGGAATCCGCCATCGCCTGCCGGGCGCGGGCATAAATTTTCAGGATCGCATCCAGATCTGCACGTCTTGCTCCACGAAACATCGTCATCCAACCTCTCTTCCGGCAGGCCGCTGCCCGCCCTGATCGTTCTGCCTTAATATAACACAAAACGGCCCTCTCCGTCAAAGCCTGCTGCAAAGGCGGAGAGGGTCGTTCACTGATGCGCTTATGTGCGCTGGCTGCGTGCCCGGCGGTACTCCCGGGGGCTCTGGCCATACCGCTCATGGAACAGGCGGTAGAAGTAGCTGGTGTTCTCGTAGCCCACCTGGGTAATGATCTGCTGGATGTTCAGGTCGCTGCGGCGCAGCAGGCGGGCGGCGGTCTCCATCCGGTGCTTCTGCAGCAGCTCCTTATAGGTCTTTCCGGTCTGGGCCCGGACGCACTCGCTGACATACGCCAGCGAAACGCCGTAGCTGCGGGCCACATTGGAAAGGCTTGCTTCGCGGTAATTCTGGGTGATCTCCTGTAATGCCGCCTGGACCAGCGCTTCGCGGCTGACCGCCTCGCCGCGCGTTTCCAGCGGGAAATTCTTGGTCTGTACCATAGCGTTAAAACCCTCCGTTGCGGCAGCGGCGGGCGGGGACAGGGGGATGCCGGACACCCGCCGCAGCCAGTTCATCAGGCTTTCTGGGGAAGCCTTTCTGCCTATAATACGGGCGGGTCACAGAAATAATTGCAGGAAGCTCAAATTTTTACAGAAACAAAAGATCAGAACATATTTTCGTTATGATAACGCCCACTGCGGACGAACTCCACCCACTCGGCCAGGTTCACGGCGTGGTCGCCGATGCGCTCCAGATATTTGATGACCATGAGCAGATCCAGGGCGGCATCCACCTTGCCGGGGTCGGCGGCGATCTCCTGCGCCAGCGTATGCTTGATGGCGTTGAAATCGTAGTCCACCTCATCGTCGGCGGCAATGACCCTGAGGGCGGCCTGCTCGTCCTCAGAGGTCAGGGCATTCAGGGCATCCAGGATCATCTTGTGCGCCTTCTGGCCCATCCTGATGGCCTGGCTCACAGCAGGGTCGCCCTCCTTGCGGACAGTGACCAGATGGGGGATGATCTCCGCGATATCGGAGGCATGGTCGCCGATGCGCTCCACATCCGTGACCACCTTCATGGTGGTGGAGATGCGGCGCAGGTCGCCTGCCACCGGCTGCTGGCGGAGCAGCAGGGTCATGCAGCGGTGCTCAATGTCCCGCTCCATGTTGTTGATGCGGCCATCGCCCTGCGCCACGGCGGCGGCAGCCTCGGCATCGGCGGTGCAGAGGGCTTCCATTGCAGCTTCCACGGCATCGGCAGCGCTCTGACCCATCTCGGTCAGGGCCGTTTTCAGGGCGGCAAGGTCGTTTTCGTATTGTGTACGGTTGCTCATTGCGTTTTTCTCCTTAGCCGAACCGGCCCGAAATGTAATCCTCGGTGCGCTTATCCTGCGGGGTGCTGAAGATCTGTGCCGTGGGGCCGGCTTCCACCAGCTCGCCCAGCAGGAAGAAGGCGGTGCGGTCGCTGATACGGGCTGCCTGCTGCATGTTATGGGTCACGATGACCACGGTGTAGTTCTTTTTCAGCTCGCTCATCAGCTCCTCCACCTTCATGGTGGAGCCGGGGTCCAGGGCGCTGGTGGGCTCATCCATCAGCAGGACTTCGGGCTTGACAGCCAGGGCGCGGGCAATGCACAGGCGCTGCTGCTGGCCGCCGGAAAGGCCCAGAGCGCTCTTTTTCAGGCGGTCCTTGACCTCGTTCCAGAGGGCGGCACCCTTCAGGGAGCTTTCCACCAGCTCGTCCAGCTCTGCCTTATTGTGCACACCGTGCAGCCTGGGGCCGTAGGTGATGTTATCGTAGATGCTCATGGGGAAGGGGTTGGCCTTCTGGAACACCATGCCCACCCGGCGGCGCAGCTCGGTGGGCTGCATCTCGCGGGCAAAGATGTCCTGCCCTTTCAGGCGGACATCCCCCTCGATGCGGATCCCGGGCACAAGGTCGTTCATCCGGTTCAGGGTCTTCAGGAAGGTGGACTTGCCGCAGCCGGAGGGGCCGATGAGGGCCGTGATCTCCCGCTCGCCCATGTCCAGCGAAATATCTTTCAGCGCCTTGAAATCCCCGTACCAGAGGTTCAGGTTTTTGGCTGTGAGAATGGGTGATACGTTTTCCATAGTTTTCCTCTTGTATTGACTCCCTCAGTCGCGGCTATGCCGCGCCAGCTCCCTCTGAGAGGGAGCCTTTTGCGTTGCGGGCAGGATAAGCCTCCCTCCGTGAGGGAGGTGGCATCGCGCAGCGATGACGGAGGGAGTTATTTACTGCTTCTGTTTCAGTTTGGTTTTGGCCAGCCGGGCTGCCAGATTGATGGCAAGCACCAGCACCAGCAGCACTGCACCAATGGCCCAGGCGGAGTCGAAATCGCCGTCCTCAAAGGCACGGAGGTAGAGCAGCACCGACAGGGTGGCACCGTTGGAGGTGTAGGCCTTGAGCACGCCGTTGGCAATGACCTCGGCGGCACCGGCGGTGAAGAGCAGCGCGGCGCTTTCGCCCACGATGCGGCCCACGGCCAGGATGCAGCCGGTCACGATGCCGTCGATGCTGCAGGGCAGCACGATGGTGCGGATGATGTGCCATTTGCCCGCGCCCAGACCCAGCGCACCCTCACGGTAGCCCTGGGGCACCGTTTTCAGGGATTCCTGGGTGGTGCGGATGATGGTGGGCAGGTTCATGATCACCAGCGTCAGGCTGCCGGAGAGCAGGCAGGTCTGGAAGCCCAGTGTCTGGGCGAACACCAGCATACCCACCAGACCGTAAATGATACTGGGGATGCCCGCCAGCGTTTCGTTGGTGAACTCGATCACCGAGATGACCTTGCGGTTCTGGGCGTACTCGGTCAGGTAAACGGCCGCGCCCACACCCAGCGGCAGTACGATCAAAAGCGTCAGCAGGATGACATACAGCGTGTTGAGGATCGCAGGCAGGATGCCGTCCGTGCCCTTCAGCACACTGGCGGTGGTGGTCAGGAATTTCCAGCTGATGTGCGGGATGCCGCGCACCAGCACCATGCCCAGAATGCCCGCCACCAGTACGATGACCAGCACAGCCGAGGCCCAGACCAGAGCGTTCATCACGCGGTTCCAGGTGCGGCGGGAGGCAGAAGCACTGTTATTCATCGCGCTTTCCTCCCTTCAGCACCACATTGAGCAGGATATTGATGCCCATGATAAAGACGAACAGCACCAGCGCAATGCTGAACAGCGCCTGTTTCTGCAGGCCGCTGGCGTAGCTCATCTCCTTGGCAATGGCGGTGGTCAGGAAGGTGACGCTGCGGAACAGGCTGTCCGGCATGTTGGGGCTGTTGCCAGCCACCATCATCCCGGCCATGGCCTCGCCGATGGCGCGGCCGATGCCCAGCACGATACCGGCGGCAATGCCGCTCCTGGCAGCGGGGACGCTGACCTTGAACCAGATCTCGGCATCCGTTGCGCCCAGAGCCAGGCTGCCCTGCTCATACTCCGGCGGCACAGCGTTGAGCGCTGTGACCGACACCGACACGATGCTGGGCAGGATCATCACCGCCAGCACCACGATGGCGCTCAGCAGGCAGGCACCGGAGGCCTTGCCAAAGGTCTTGGCCACGGCGGGCACCAGCACCTGCATGCCCAGCAGGCCGAATACCACGCTGGGGATGCCGCTCAGCAGCTCAATGGCGGTCACGACCACGGTGCGCACCTTCGGGCCTGCGGCTTTGGAGAGGAACACCGCCGTCAGCAGGCCGATAGGCACACCGATCACGGTGGCACCCAGCGTGCCGTAAACGCTGGACAGGATGAAGGGCAGGATGCCGTAGGCCGGGTCGGCAGCGGTGGAAGCCCACCGGGTGCCAAACAGGAACCGGAACAGCCCGATCTTCTGGATGGCAGGCACACCGGAGAGGACCATGTACACCGAGATCAGGAGCACACAGCCCACCGCCAGAATGCCGCAGAGGAAGAAGATGAAGTTCATCACCGCTTCCAGCCACTCAGCAGGGGTTCTGGGGAGAGAAATCTTTTTGTTGTTCATAGCATCATTGCTTTCCGCAATTACTCATTCACAGGAACAGCACCGGCAGTGCGGATCAGGTCAGCAGCATCGGCACTGGTGGCAAAGTCGAAGAAAGCCTGTGCCTGCTCAGACAGGGTGACAGACTTGTTGGTGACGAACACGAAGGGACGCTGCACCTCGTAGCTGCCGTCCTTGACGGTATCCTCGCTGCACTCCACGCCGCCAACGGTGACCATCTTCACGGTGTCGCCCACAGCGGACAGGGAAGCGTAGCCGATGGCCAGAGGGTTGGCCTCCACAGCGCTGATGACAGCGCCGGTAGCGGTCAGCTCCTGCGCGTACTTGCAGCTGTCCTTGACATCCACGATGCTCTCAAAGCCATCACGGGTGCCGGAGCCAGCCTCACGGCCGATCAGAACGATCTCGCCGTCGTCGCCGCCGACCTCAGACCAGTTGGTGATCTCGCCGGTGAACATCTGCTTGAGCTGGTCAACGGTCAGGTCCTCCACCTTGCTTGCATTGTTGACGATGATGGCAATGCCGTCCAGAGCGATGGTGGTGCCCTCCACATCAGCCTTCTCGTCGTCCTTCAGGGCACGAGAGGACAGGCCGATGTCCAGGGTCTTATCGGTAGCACCGGTGATGCCTGCGCCGGAACCGGTGGGGTCGTAGCTGACAGTGACACCCGGCTCAACCTCGGCAAAGCCTTCGGTCAGGGCAGCGATGACGTTCTTCATGGAGGTGGAACCACCGGTAGCAACGTTGCCGGACAGGGCAGCAGCGGTGGAAGAAGCAGTGGAGCCTGCAGCGGCAGAGGTAGAAGAAGCTGCAGCAGAGGAAGCAGAACCGCCGCAGGCGGGCAGGGCAGCAGCGGCCGGGAACTCACCCCTCCCCCAAAA
>OBZR01001162.1_pt1 | contig 10406 bp, 5 predicted proteins | sample 1495541 | NCBI WGS metagenome assembly OBZR01 (sample SAMEA2580240, study PRJEB22360) | human gut metagenome | biome: human gut; feature: human-associated habitat; material: faeces | place: Denmark | collected 2008/2010 | reverse complement strand
CCATGGCCGAGCGCACCAACTTCAAGGCTTACTGCGTTTATTCTGCTGCGATCTCGCTGGTGGTCTACCCCATCTGCGGCCACTGGATGTGGGGCGGCGGCTGGCTGCAGAGCATGGGCTTCCATGATTTTGCCGGTTCCGCAGCCGTTCACAATGTGGGCGGCGTGATTGCCCTGCTGGGTGCCGCAATGCTCGGCCCCCGCATCGGCAAGTACGATAAGGACGGCAACCCCCACGCCATTCCCGGCCACAACCTGACCGCCGGTGCGCTGGGCGTGTTCATCCTGTGGTTCTGCTGGTTCGGCTTCAACGGCGGCTCTTCCCTGAGCCTTGCCACCGACGAGGCCATGACCCTGACGGGTCTTGTCTGCTTCAACACCAACCTGGCCGCTGCCGTTGCCACCTGCGTGACCATGATCTTCACCTGGCTGCGCTACGGCAAGCCCGATGTCTCCATGACCCTGAACGGCTCTCTGGCCGGTCTGGTCGCCATCACCGCAGGCTGCGACGCGGTCTCTCCCTTCGGTGCCTTTATCATCGGCTTCGTGGCCGGCATCCTTGTGGTCCTGAGCGTTGAATTCTTTGATAAGATCGCAAAGATCGATGACCCCGTGGGCGCTGTCTCCGTTCACTTTGCAAACGGCGTGTGGGGCACCATTGCCGTGGGCCTGTTCTCCAACGGCGGCGACGGCGTGGGCAAGGGCCTGTTCTACGGCGGCGGCTTTGCACAGCTGGGCACCCAGCTGCTGGGCCTTATCACCGTTGATGTGTACGTTGTGGTCGTGATGTTCATCATCTTCAAGATCATCGACAAAACCATCGGCCTGCGCGTCCCCGCCGAGGTGGAGATCGACGGCCTGGATATCCACGAGCACGGCCTGGCTTCCGCTTACGCCGGTTTCTCCATCTCCGATGCCAACGCCGCTGCCATGGTGCCCAACGAGAACACCGATCTGGGCGAGGATGATGCCTCCAAGGCAAGCGCCGTGCAGATGAACGCTGCCGTGCCTGTGGTCAAGGAGCCTGCCGTCATCCACGATGGCATCTACGACACCGGTATGCACAAAGTGTCCATCATTGCAAAGCTCTCCAAGTTCGATCAGCTCAAGACCGCGCTGAACGATCTGGGCGTGACCGGCATGACCGTGACCCAGGTGATGGGCTGCGGCATCCAGAAGGGCACCACCGAGAAATACCGCGGCGTGCCTGTGGACAGCACCTTGCTGCCCAAGATCAAGGTCGAGGTCATCGTTTCCAAGATCAGCGTGGACGCTGTGGTGGATGCCGCCAAGAAGGCCCTGTACACCGGCCACATCGGCGATGGCAAGATCTTTGTCTACAACGTGACCCGCGTGGTCAAGATCCGCACCGGCGAAGAGGACTTCGCCGCCCTGCAGGATGTGGAGTAACGCTCCGCACAATTTCAACCGCTGTCCCGCTTTGAAAGCGTGACGATATTTGTTCTCCTTGTTCTCCTTTTCCTTTTTCTGAAATCCATTCGGCAGAACCCCTGCTTCCTCCGCACAAGGAAGCAGGGGTTTGTCGTTGTCATCACGATGTGAGCCCCCCTGCAATGGTTCCGGGTTGACATCCCTGTGCGGGCGTGTTATTTTGGGGTGTAAAATTTTCAGTTTTTTTGTATCAGGAGTTTCTATGAGCAACTTGAATGATTTTAACCGCGAGGCCAAAGCCGCCCTGTGGGTGGTCCTGCAATGGCTGCTGCTGGCCGTGCCCACGGGTCTGGTCTGCGGCGTAGTCGGCACAGCGTTCCACCTGAGCGTGGAGTACGTCACCGAGCTGCGGGCCGCGCAGAGCTGGCTGCTGCTCTGCCTGCCGCTGGCGGGCCTTGCCATCGTGGCACTCTACAAGGTCACAAAGTGCGAAGGCGTGGGCACCAACAATGTCATCCGCGCCGTGCAGAGCGGCGAGCCGGTCAGCCCGCTGCTGGTGCCCGCCATCTTTCTGGGCACGGTGCTCACCCACCTGTGCGGCGGTTCTGCCGGCCGCGAGGGTGCCGCTTTGCAGATGGGCGGCAGCATCGGCTGGAACGTGGGCAAACTGCTGCATCTGAGCGACTACGTCCGCCGCACTGCCACCATCAGCGGCATGGCCGCGTTCTTCTCCGCCCTGTTCGGCACCCCGCTGACCGCCGCCCTCTTCGCCATGATGGTGGAGGACGTGGGGCTGACGTTCACCTCGGCCTTTATGCCCGCGTTCACGTCGGCCCTCATTGCTTACGGCGTATCCCTGTTCTTCGGGATCGCCCCGACCAATTTTGTGCTCAATTCCATCCCGCACCTGACGCTGGAAACCGCGCTTCAGACCGCCCTGCTGGGCATTGCCTGTGCCGCCGTGACCCGGCTGTTCTGCTGGACGCTTCACACCCTGGAACACCAGCTGCCCAGGCGGATGCCCAACCCCTGGCTGCGGGCTTTTGCGGGCGGCGTTGCCGTGGTGGCCTTCTCCTACCTGTTCGGTGTCGGGCGGTACAACGGGGCCGGAATGGCCGTCATTGCCGATGCCGTGGAGCAGGGAGCCGCGCTGCCCTGGGATTTTCTGTGCAAGATCTTCCTGACCGCCCTGACCCTGGCAGTAGGCTTCAAAGGCGGCGAGGTGGTGCCCAGCTTCTTCATCGGTGCCACCTTTGGCTGTGTGGCAGGCCCCCCTGCTGGGCCTGCCCGCCGGGTTTGCCGGTGCCATCGGTCTGGTCTGCGTGTTCTGCGGTGCCACCAATGCCCTGATCCCCTCCATCCTGCTGGGATTCGAGCTGTTTGGCGGGCAGGGGCTGGAGCTTATTGCGCTGGGCTGCGGCGTGTGCTACATGCTCTCGGGCCACCACGGCCTCTACAGCAGCCAGACCTTTGTCACCAACAAGCTGCGGCCGGAGTACGCCTCCCACAAGTGGCGGGGCAAGCTGAAGAAAAAAGAAGAATGATTTTTCGCAGATTTTCGCCGCGGAGAGCTTGATTTTTTGCCGTCATCGTGCTACAATCAGCGTAGTTTCATCCTGACCAAAGCGATGATGCGGACAAACCGAAGCTTGTTCCCCATGACGCAGAGAGGGCTGCCCCGGATACCGGGTGCTGCAAGCAGCCTGCCGTGCATCGGGCTTCTACCACCGCAGAGCGCAGAGGAGAACCTCTGCCGGGTGCGCCCGTTACAGCACAGCGAGTGGCGTGTTCTCAAGGGCACGCAATTCGGGTGGAACCGTGGAACGCGTGAAATCTTCAGGCGCTTCATCCCGTAAATTTGAGCGGGATGGAGCGCTTTTTTGTTTTAACTTTCATCAAAAGGAGAACCACTATGAAGATCATCTACAAAGACGGCCATGTGGACGAGTGCCCGCAGGACCAGGAACTGCATGTTATCCGCCACACCGCTGCTCACATCATGGCGCAGGCCATCAAGCGCCTGTACCCCGAGGCTGACTTCGCCTTTGGCCCTGCCACCGAGAACGGCTTCTACTACGATGTCGATCTGGGCGACACCAAGCTCACCGATGACGATCTGGCCAACATCGAAAAAGAGATGCGCAAGATCTGCAAGGAAAATCTGGCCATCAAGCCCTTCATCCTGCCCCGTGACGAGGCTGTGAAGCTGATGGAGGAGCGCCAGGAACACTACAAGATCGAGCACATGGCTGATCTGGCCGACGAGACCGAGTTCAGCTTCTTCCAGCAGGGCGAGTACGTTGACATGTGCATCGGACCCCACCTGACCTACACCAAGGCGCTGAAGGCCTTCAAGATCACCCAGCAGTCCGGCGCATACTGGAAGAACGACAAGGAAAACAAGATGCTGACCCGTATCAACGGTGTGGCATTCCACAACCAGGAAGAGCTGGAAGCCTGGGAGAAGGAGCAGCAGGAGGCCCGTGAGCGCGATCACCGCAAGATCGGCAAGGAGATGGGCCTGTTTATGACCGACGACCTGGTGGGCCGCGGCCTGCCCATGTTCCTGCCCGCAGGCTACACCGTCTGGCAGGAGCTGGAGAACTATATCAAGGAGAAGGAGCGTGCACGCGGCTACCTGCACGTGATGACCCCCTGCATCGGCACTGTGAACCTGTACAAGACCTCCGGCCACTGGGATCACTACCGCGAGAACATGTTCCCCGCCATGGAGATGGAGGGCGAGAGCTACGTCCTGCGCCCGATGAACTGCCCCCACCACATGATGATCTACGCAAATCGTCCCCACTCTTACCGTGACCTGCCCATGCGCATCGGTGAGATCGCACACGATTTCCGCTACGAGTCCTCCGGCACCCTGAAGGGCATTGAGCGCGGCCGCCACTTCTGCCAGAACGATGCCCACCTGTTCTGCACTCCGGAGCAGATCAAGAGCGAGGTCGCCGATGTCTGCAACCTGATCTTCGAGACCTACAAGGACTTCAAGATCACCGATTACCGCTGCGTTCTGTCTCTGCGTGACCCCGCCGACAAGAAGAAGTACCACGACGACGATGCCATGTGGAACCACGCCGAAAACGCTCTGCGCGAGGTGCTGACCGAGCTGGGCATCCACTTCACCGAGGAGATCGGCGAGGCCGCCTTCTACGGCCCCAAGCTGGACGTGAACGTCAAGCCCGCCGTGGGTGCTGAGTATACTCTGTCCACCTGCCAGCTGGACTTCTGCCTGCCCGCAAAGTTCCACCTGACCTATGTGGACAAGGACGGCACCGAGAAGACCCCCGTTGTCCTTCACCGTGCGATCCTCGGTTCTCTCGACCGCTTCATGGCCTACCTCATCGAGGAGACCAAGGGCAAGTTCCCCACATGGCTGGCTCCTGTTCAGGTCAAGGTGCTGCCCGTCTCCGAGAAGACCCTCGAGTATTCCGAGGCCATCACCGAGAAGCTGGTGGAGGCCGGTGTCCGTGTGGCTCTGGACGACGACAACCAGAAGATCGGCTACAAGATCCGCGCTGCACAGCAGGTGGACCGTGTGCCTTATATGCTGGTCCTGGGCGCCAAGGAAGCCGAGGCCGGCAACGTCTCCGTCCGTGACCGCAAGGGCGAGACCACCACGATGGATCTCGACGCCTTCATCGCCAAGGTGACCGACGAGATCAAGAACCGCACCTACAACAACTAAACATGCGCTAAAATAGCAGCGAGGCCCTCTTCCCGCACGGGAAGAGGGCCTCGCTGCTATTATAAGGAGCTGGGCCTGCCGTTTGCTCAGCACTTTCATTTGTGGGGGCTTTACCGATTTTTCCTGTCTGCCCACGCACGGACGGCAGAGTAGAGGGCGGCGAAGACAAGCCCGGCCGCGGCCCAGATGATCCAGCTGTTTTCCCAGTTGTTGTTCCAGAAGTTGACAGCGAGATACACCGCCGGCACAAGGCACCAGTAGGCCCCGGCAAACCAACCGACACGGCGGTTCGTCCACTTTTTGCGGACGGTGTATTCCCCCGTTTGCAGCAGCTTATCAAAGCTGCCCTAGGTCATCACGGCCCGGATGAACAACTGTACTGCACCGGCCACAACGGCCAGCAGCAGGCCGACTGCGGCAACGATCCAGAAGCCTGGTGCTCCCAGCATGGCCGTGCCCAGGATCGGCACCACGGCCAGCACACAGAGCACCACGCCCTGGGTCATGCTGCGGCGGTAGGTGGGCGCATACTCCTGTTTCTGCCGCTCCACGATGCCCTCCACACCATAGGCAAGGGCGATCTGCTCTTTTTCCAGATATTCGAACGCTTCCAGCCGGATGGCGGCGGGCAGGATGAGCAGCAGCCCCAGCGCGACGAAGAGCAGCAGGAAGATGACACCGAGCCCTGCCATCCGCTCTTCGTTGGGTGTACCATCGCTCCATGCGCCCAGAACAAGCAGCGCGATGGGGCTGAGGATGCACAAGCCCACACCCGCCGCCATCTTCCCATGCACGGCCCGCACCGTGCTGAGATATGCGTTTGCCTCGTCAAACGAGACGGTGCGGCAGGGTTCCGTCACCCGCTCTTCCTTCGGCAGCGGGGCCGTGGCATCGGGCTGTTCCAACTCATCTTTTAATAAGTAGTCAGTGCTCACTTCAAACAGAGCACTCAGCTTCAGAATTTTATCCAAGTCAGGGATGGACGTTCCGCCCTCCCACTTCGAGACAGCCTGACGCGAAACGTTCAACTGATCGGCAAACTCTTCTTGGCTCCATCCATTCTGGCGGCGGAGAAGGGCAATTTTTTCGGCTAAGATCATAGTGTTCTCTTTTCTGCCGCAGGGCGGCATATCAATGGATTTCGGCGGACGTCCTCTATGCCGTTATCATAGCAGATTTTCCAGTTGACAACCACCAATTACGGCTTGAAATTTGTCAACCAGCGGTTGCAACCACGCAAAAACCGCCTGCACCCAGCATAATCGCATGGGCACAGGCGCTTTCGTCTATACTATCTGTTACTTCAGCAGATTGTTATCCGCAAAGTAGTCGATCCGCATGGACTTGCGGACATCGGCGAGGGTGGCGGCGGCGGCCTTTTCGGCCACAGCGCTGCCCTCCTTCAGGATCTCCACGACCTCGGGCAGGCGCTGCTCCCACTCCTTGCGGCGGTTGCGGATGGGCTCCAGCTCGGCCTGCATGACGCTGTTCAGGAACTTCTTCACCTTCACGTCGCCCAGACCGCCGCGCTGATAGTGTGCCTTCAGCTCGTCGAGGTTCTGGTACTCGGGCAGGAACTCGGCAAAGTGCTCCGGGCGGCTGAATGCATCCAGATAGATGAAGACGGGGTTGCCCTCCACCTTGCCGGGGTCCTGCACGCGCAGATGGTTCGGGTCGGTGTACATGGACATGATCTTCTTCTTGATGTCCTCGGGCTCGTCGGAGAGGTAGATGCAGTTGCCGAGGCTCTTGCTCATCTTGGCCTTGCCGTCGGTGCCGGGCAGGCGCAGGCAGGCGCTGTTCTGGGGCAGAACGATCTCCGGCTCCACCAGAGTCTCACCGTAGACGGCGTTGAACTTATGGACGATCTCGCAGCACTGCTCGATCATGGGGCGCTGGTCCTCGCCTGCAGGGACAGTAGTGGCCTTGAAGGCGGTGATGTCCGCAGCCTGGCTGATGGGGTAAGTGAAGAAGCCCACCGGGATGCTGGACTCGAAGTTCTTCTGCTGGATCTCGGCCTTGACGGTGGGGTTGCGCTGCAGGCGGGAGACGGTGACGAGGTTCATATAATAGAAGCTCAGCTCGGTCAGCTCCGGCACCATGGACTGGATGAAGATGTGTGCCTTGGCGGGGTCGATGCCCACGGCCAGATAGTCCAGCGCGACCTGCAGGACGTTCTGGCGCACCTTCTCCGGGTTGTCGGCGTTGTCGGTGAGGGCCTGTGCGTCAGCGATCATGATATAGATCTCGTCGAACTTGCCCGAGTTCTGCAGCCGGACACGCTCCTTCAGAGAGCCGACATAGTGGCCGACATGGAGCCGGCCCGTCGGGCGGTCGCCCGTCAGAATGATCTGTTTCATACTTTTCTCCTTTTTCATCAGGCGCATTTTTCCTCAGCCTCTCCGTCACAGCTGACGCTGTGCCGCCTCCCCTGATAGGGGAGGCTCTGGCGAAAAGGGTAAGTTTTCGGTTTTGCCAAGGGCTCTCCCATCCGGAGAGCTGGACGCCGCAGGCGGCCTGAGAGGTTCATTTTTTATAAGTATATCCCCCGCCGCTTTCCCTGTCAACAAAAGCCGCACCGGAACGGACAAAAAAGAAAAAGCGATGGAAAACTTCCATCGCTTTACTGGCGCCTCTTGCCTGACTCGAACAGGCGACACCCTGATTAACAGTCAGGTGCTCTAACCGACTGAGCTAAAGAGGCATCTATATAAAACGGCGCAGAGCCGTTTTACTACTAAAATGGTGACCCGTACCGGAATCGAACCGATGTTAAAGGCGTGAGAGGCCTCTGTCTTAACCGCTTGACCAACGGGCCATACTACCATTGCATCGGGTGTTGTTCCCGACTCGATTATTTTAGCACAGCGCACCCGCTTTGTCAACAGGCATTTTCAATTTTTCAGCAAATTTTTCGAAAAAATCAGAACAGCCGACGCACTCTGCCCTTCACAGCCCCCAGAAGGACGTTCAGGTAAAGACCCATGACGCTCTCCACCTCGCCCAGCTCCATGCTCTGGCGCTGGGGCAGGCCGGCCAGCGTACCGCGGTAGAGGCAGCGCAGCTCGGGCAGCTCGGCGTAATCGCTGGGGTGCATGAGGGTGCTGGGCTTTGGCAGCTCCAGCGCACCGCTCTTCTGGAGCACCTCGCTGACGAACTGGGAGCAGAAATAATGCCGACGGCGCTGCCAGCGGATATGCATCCAGCAGAGCAGCAGACCCAGCGAATTGAAGCGGTAGAGCTCCCCGTGGTGCATCATGTGCTGGGTGCGGCGCTTGGCGCGGGTGTAGGCCTCATCCGTCACTTCCAGCGCGTAGAGGGCGCAGGGGATGTTCTCCCGCATGAGGAACACGCCCCGGTTCAGGTACTCCCGGCTGGGACCTGCGGGGAACATGGTATAACCATTCTTGCGGGTAGAGCTGTAGAGGGTGCTCAGGTCCTCGTCGAAGGCAAGGGAGATGTGGGTGTACTGCGCACCGGTCAGGCTGTACACGAGGTTCGAGAGCAGGGTGCCGGAGCGGGTAAGAAATATGTAAAGCGTCTTCATCGTCGTTGTTTCTCCATGCTGGCGGCTCATGGCCGCGGGTCAGATTGACTCAGTATATCATAAGTTGTGCGTTTTTTCCAGATAAATCGCAAAATATCCATAAATATTTTGTGTCTCTACTTATAATACGTTTTTTCGCGTCCCAAAATTGCAGCCTCTTCTCTCCTGATTTCCGCTCCTTGTATCCCAAATCGACAAAATTTTATCAAAGATTTGTTTTTGGCATAAAATCTTTAATTTGTGCAGGCAAACGGACCAGGATTTTTACGAAGCTGTCTCAAATACCACGGATTCTTAATAAGATTTGTTGCTTTTACCCGAAGAAAACCGCTCCGCCGGTTGATTTCAGCCCCGATTTATGTATAATGATATACAGGAGAATACGCATCTGTATTTCTTTTCGTCGTCCTTTTGCGGTGTCCTTTTGGCTGAGGGCAGTTTCCCGCTGGTGTCTGGGCGACGGATCTGAACGAAAGAAGAGGTATAAGTATCATGGCAAAGTTGGATCTGAGCAAGTATGGTATCACCGGCACGACCGAGATCGTGTACAACCCCTCTTACGAGCAGCTGTTCGAGGAGGAGACCAAGCCCGATCTGGAAGGCTACGAGAAGGGCCAGGTCAGCGAGCTGGGCGCTGTCAACGTCATGACCGGTATCTACACCGGCCGCTCCCCCAAGGATAAGTTCATCGTCATGGACAAGAACTCCAAGGACACCGTGTGGTGGACCAGCGACGAGTACAAAAACGACAACCACCCCGCTTCTCAGGAAGCCTGGAAAGCTGTGAAGGAGATCGCCAAGAAGGAGCTCTCCAACAAGCGCCTGTACGTCGTGGATGCTTTCTGCGGCGCCAACAAGGACACCCGCATGGCCGTCCGCTTCATCATGGAAGTGGCCTGGCAGGCACATTTCGTCACCAATATGTTCATCAAGCCCACCGCTGAGGAGTTGGCAAACTTCGAGCCTGATTTCGTTGTCTACAACGCTTCCAAGGCTAAGGTCGAGAACTACAAGGAGCTGGGCCTGAACTCCGAGACTGCTGTGCTGTTCAACATCACCAGCAAGGAGCAGGTCATCGTCAACACCTGGTACGGCGGCGAGATGAAGAAGGGCATGTTCTCCATGATGAACTACTTCCTGCCGCTGAAGGGCATGGCTTCCATGCACTGCTCTGCCAACACCGATATGGAGGGCAAGAATACCGCCATCTTCTTCGGTCTGTCCGGCACCGGCAAGACCACCCTGTCCACCGACCCGAAGCGTCTGCTCATCGGCGATGACGAGCACGGCTGGGACGACAACGGCGTCTTCAACTTCGAGGGCGGCTGCTACGCTAAGGTCATCAACCTGGACAAGGACTCTGAGCCTGACATCTACAACGCCATCAAGCGCAACGCTCTGCTGGAGAACGTCACTCTGGACGCTGAGGGCCACATCGATTTCGCCGACAAGAGCGTGACCGAGAACACCCGCGTCTCCTACCCCATCGACCACATCCAGAACATCGTCCGTCCCATCTCTTCCGCACCCGCAGCCAAGAATGTCATCTTCCTGTCTGCCGATGCATTCGGCGTCCTGCCCCCGGTCTCCATCCTGACTCCGGAGCAGACCCAGTACTACTTCCTGTCCGGCTTCACCGCAAAGCTGGCCGGCACCGAGCGCGGCATCACCGAGCCCACCCCCACCTTCTCCGCCTGCTTCGGTCAGGCCTTCCTGGAGCTGCACCCCACCAAGTACGCTGAGGAGCTGGTCAAGAAGATGCAGA
>OBZR01001158.1_pt1 | contig 10449 bp, 10 predicted proteins | sample 1495541 | NCBI WGS metagenome assembly OBZR01 (sample SAMEA2580240, study PRJEB22360) | human gut metagenome | biome: human gut; feature: human-associated habitat; material: faeces | place: Denmark | collected 2008/2010 | reverse complement strand
CGTCGTCGCCGCAATGGCTAGTATTCCTAAATTCGCAACGGGTGGTATTGTGCCTGGCACATCATTCACAGGCGATAAAGTTCCGGCTTTACTCAATTCAGGCGAGATGATTCTAAACGGATCACAGCAAAGTAATTTGTTTCAAATGCTTAATAGCGGTTTATATGGCTCCTTATCGCAAAAGATTGCACCGTCTGCAGAAAATGGAAATCAGCCCGCAAACGTAACGTTTCGCATACATGGAAGAGATTTGGAAGGAGTTTTGAGTAATCATTATAATCAGAAAAGCAAAGTAAGATGAAACTAAGATATTATTCAGAGTTTAAGAGCAGGAAAGACAAGACGTATAGAATCGAAATTCATACGGTCTTTGCAACGTATTCCGAAGAACTCACCCTAACAGATAGCCCGTTTACTGTTGAGTATGAATCGGACACTCTATACAAGCCGTTGAAAATGTCTAATTCGGTAACAAGCATATTGACAGATAAAATTTTATCAGACCTATATACAGCCGAAGGGCAAAATATAGAAGTTCGTTTGTATAATAAAACCGATGATGTTTTAGAGTGGTTTGGATATATGAGTCCAAATTTATATTCGAGCGATTATATAACTCCGCTTAATATAGTGGAGATACAGGCAATCGATACTATTTCCGTTTTGGAAAATAAGAAGTACTCTTATATTAATTCTTCCGAGGTCTATTTTAAAAGTTTCAAAGATGTAATAATGCACATTCTTGATATTGCCGATCCCGGAAAGATTCTAAACAAATTGTACTTTCAAAAAACTAATAGAATCTCGAAAGATGTTTCTACTTCTTTGATAGAAGATATTTATATACATGAACGAAATTTCTTTGATGAAGCTAACGAGCCGATGAATAGTAGAGATGTTTTAGAAGAAATCTCTAAATATATTGGTATGACGTTCATTCAGTATCAGGATGCTTATTATATGATCGACTATGATTTTATCAAAAACGACGAGCTTCATTTTTTCGTTTATGATAGAATAAGCGATACATGTGAAAGTATAACAATCCCTTCCGCACTATTGAATGTGCGTAATATTGGCGTATCTGAAAGCGTGGGAAGTATATCGCTTGGTGATGTGTATAATAAAGTATCTGTTGTTGCTAATATGAATCAGATAACCAACTTATGCCCGGAGTTGCTCGACGACGAAAAGGATATAATAAATCAAAACTCTGATCCCAATAAATACTATATATCTAGTAAGGATATAGACGGGAAGAATTACACTCTTCTTAATTCGTTTTTTAAATCTAAAGAGAATTGGGGGTATTTGATACCGAGTTTTTCCTTTCTTGATATTCCGGCGGAAGGTGTTGAAGTGACTATCGACAACGTTAATGATATATATTCCGGTGTAGTATGGCAGAAGTACAGCGAATACACAACAGAGGACGGGGAACCGTCTTCTTTAAGTTGGAAAACCTGCGTTTCATTCTTGCAAGCGTATAATATAATTAGTGCTTCTCGAAAGACTCTTTTAACATTGAAAAACGGAGAGTATTCTTTATTCAAAGGAGGATATTTCATAATAAATATCGCTTATAGAATGTCCGGCTCTTTTCTTCCAAACGATATAATAAAAACGTCCGATGAAGTATACTCTAATACAAAATATGGCGCCGGATTTGATAATACGATGGTTCCTTGCAAATTATATATAGATGATTACTATTATGATGGTGAAGTATGGAGAAATCAAAAGTATTATATGGATCGAGTAAATCGAGGCTATTATAAAAATACGCATAACTTAACTTATAAAGGGGCTACATGGTATAGGTATAAGGATGCATTTGGAGATTGGAGATTTGTAAATAAGGGCGAGTCTGATTCAGCTAGCGGTGAAAAAGCTTCCGGCGGGTTCGAGGATAGAAATAAGGTTTATGCGTATAGGGAAAATGGCGAAGATATTTTTGTCGAAAAATGGTATCACGACGAATGTACGCTTAAAGATGGTTTCTATTTGGTTCATATAAACAAAGAAGGTGATAAAGTTTTCGATGATGAAAAGAGATTAACGAATACTGTTAGTTATAGATTTAATTTGTATGACTCAACGGACGGAGTCGCGATTAAACTTCCAGATGATAAAATACTATGTGGAAAGATACGCTTTGAAGTAAGCACTCCTAATCATTTAGGAAAATATCCTATGTATCGAACGGATGGAGGCTGTCACCCGTGCACTGCTTTTCATATATCCGATTTCACATTTAAGTATACTAACAATAAAGTTACATACGATATATTTAATAATGCAGTTGACGACTCCGACGTAGTTTACAGCAACGTGATAAACGACAATAATGTAACAGAAATGGACGACATCGAACTACTAATCAACTCAAACGCAAAAAATATTTCTTCTTACTCAAATTGCGCTACCAAATCAGGGGATAAATTTGATTATTTAAAAACGGTATATAGCCCGTTGCACGATAAAAATGTATTGCCGGAACAAATACTAATAGACAAGTTTTATACACATTATAAAGCTCCTAAATTTAGATACAGCAATAATTTGAATCGTGGCTTTTCGATACTGTCTAGGATTTATGAAAATTCCCTCAAAAGAGAAATGATAGTAGATCAAATGAGTATTGATTACGCAAATGAAAGTTGTAACGTATCATTAATAGAAACATGATAGAAGTAGAAAATAAAAAAGTGCCTCATTCGTTTCGGAATAAGTATTTACGCAATTCCAGTTCGGTAAGTATTAGTACAACAACGCCAACGCCTATAAATGGCGGTGGCGTTGATCTTAACGTATTAAAGATGGACGATGGGCGTACATCATCCGATAACAATGTATTTTCATCTCTTCGTTCCCTATTTGAAATAAAGTCTCGTATTATTGCTCTGACCGATAATAATACGGCACCGACCGACGATAATACGTTTTCTTCTTTGCGCATAAGGCAGGAACTAGATGCGGCTATCGACTCTTTAAAAGACTCGTATCTATCCAAAACAGCACCAGACGAAACGCAATTTCTTATCAAGTTGCTAGGTGGTTTAATCGTTGACAATGGGCTAGACGTAACGAAGGGTATTTCTACGGATACGTTAACCGCAACGACGGTAACAACGCAAATACTCAACGTTCTTGATAAACTGATTGCCAAATCAGCGACTTTTTCCGGTGATATATCCTCAAATGACTACACAGAAGGCTTAATCGGTTGGTTAATCGGCAAAGACGGTCGTATAGATGCAAAATCTCTTCGTCTACGTGATTTCCTTGAAGTTCCTGAATTACGCTACAACCGCGTATCAATCGTTTCGGGTGAAGAGTGGAACGCTCCGGGCGGCGGGATCATCGAACGTATAGACGAATCAAATCGGATTATCTACCTTAAACTCGAACCGGGCGAAATAGCAGAAATAGAGGTAGATGATATTTGCAAAGGTATATTCAACGACTCAACCGGATTTCAAACCGCTTATTTTCGTATTACTGAAAAGATCGGTGATTCCACGTTTAAATATGCGCTTCGTTCTGGTACAACCGCACACCCTTGCAAGGCTATGCACTTCGTTTCGTATGGTAACTTCACAAACAAAGAGCGGCAAAAATCGAGCTACTCGACACAAAGCTATGTCCGTTACCTGACAGGTGTAGACGGTTGGGAGATTTCAAAGGAAATGATCGCTATGCAGTTGGGCGACTTGTCTAACTTGAAATTGTTTGGTATCGAAATGACCGGACATAGTGCGTATCTCCGCAATGTGTATATGACCGGGACTATCAAGCAATTATCTAACGACGGTATAACCGAAGTTCCCGTACCTGCTTTCAAAGGAGTATGGACGCCGGGCACATATTGGTACTATGATGAAGTTGTATGCAATGGCAGTACATGGATATGTATTGCAGACAAAACAATCCAAGAACCAACAGACAATTCTACTGATTGGCTTAAATATGTCTCTAAGGGAGAAACGGGTGTCAAGGGCGACAAAGGAGACAAAGGCGATAAGGGTGATAAGGGTGCAACCGGGGCAAAAGGCGACAAAGGTGATACAGGACCGACCGGATCACAAGGTATTCCCGGCACATCACAGTATTTTCACGTGAAGTACTCCGCTAATGCGAACGGTAATCCGATGTCTGACACTCCGAACACTTATATCGGTACGGCGGTAACAACTAGCGCGACCGCTCCAACTGGATACACTTCTTATAAGTGGGTGCAGTTGAAAGGCTCTCAAGGTCCTAAAGGAGATCAAGGTATTGCCGGACCAACCGGAGCCAACGGACAAACTTCTTATCTGCATATCAAGTACTCGGACAACGGTACGACGTTTACTGCTAACAACGGTGAGACGCCGGGCGCATACATCGGACAATACACCGACTTCACGGCGGCAGACAGCAATACGTTTTCCGCTTATACTTGGACGAAGGTCAAGGGCGACAAAGGAGACAAGGGTGATAAGGGAGATACGGGTGCAACCGGAGCAACTGGAGCAACCGGGCTTCCCGGTGCTCTAATCCGTCCGCGCGGCGAGTGGAAAGCAAATACTAACTATGTTAACAACACGCAGTATCGAGATACTATCATCTACAACGGTAATACTTATTCGTGTCGTGCGGATCATAATTCCGGTTCTTCTTTCGATGTAACGAAATGGACTTTGTTTAACGAATTTATAAATGTCGCTACGCAGTTGTTAGTAGCTCAAAATGCGACGATCGACATATTAGGAACATCGGGTTTATTCGTCGGTAATCTATCAAAAACGCAAGGTTGGTTAATGACAGGCGGGTCGATTAAGCACAATAATTGACAGCAGACGGGAAATTATCACTCCCTAAAACAGGTGCGATATTGGTTGGAGGGAAGACGTTTATCAGTGATGGAAAGATCGTCGCTGATTTTATCGATGTAAACAAACTCGTTGTAAAACGAATAGAAGCTGTTGATGGCACTATTGGAGGCTTTAAGATTTCTGCTAATAGTATAGGGACAGGTTCTACTAGTATACCAACTATAGATAAAAAGGAGATGTTCCTTTACGATGATATGATTGGTTTTAATAGTAAAAATAGGCAAGTTATTGTAGGTCCGTTTAGTACAATGGGAGTCGATTATTTAGGAAGATTCTACGATCACCGTTCAAGACCTTATGATATAAATAGGGGTGTATCTATTAGTGTAACCGGAGGACGAGATAATATAGCACTTGCTATTGATGGTGGCATTGTAGTTGATGGTCAAAGAGGTATTGATGAGTTTTTCAGCTGTGCTGCCGTTTGGAATAATGGAAGGCAGCAGACTCGCGTGTTGCAGTTTAAAAATGGCATTTTATATAATGCATATTGGGGATAATAATCAAATCACATAATTATGAAAATAGACTTTAGAGAAATTCAAGTAAAAGACATCGAAGGGAATAACAGTACCGTCGATATTGCAAAAATGTTAGGAAATGCGATCTATCAGAAAACCGCCGATTTGGGCGAGTTGGAATTAGCTCAAAACATCTACAAGAACGGTGAGGTAGAAGTATCTCCCGAACAGGCGGAAAGTATTAAAAAATATGTGAGTACGGGGTTCGTCGCTTTTGTTCAGGTAGCGGTTAATGAGGCTTTATCGGTAGAATAAGAGCTACCCAAAGCGATATGAAATACATAAAATAAAAATATGGACGAATGGTTAAAAATCATAGGAGCGTTAGGAGGATTAGAGGCGATCCGATTTACTGTTACTTTTCTAGCGAATCGAAAAACGAACGCTAGAAAAGAAAAGGCTACGGCGGATTCTATGGAACTTCAAAATTTACTTTCTATCATTGACAATCTAAACAAGCAGATCGAGCGGTACGACGAACGATTAAAACAACGTGATGAGAAAGTAGATACGATTTATCGAGAATGGAGAACCGCACAGGCAGAGGCGCAAAATTGGATGCGTAAATACTACGAGCTTGAATTAGCTTTTAAGGATGCGGAACACAACCGATGTGATAGACCAGACAGCGAGTGCAGCCGGAGAACTCCGCCGCGTAGACCAATTACAATTAATAATCAAAATAAAGAAGAAAGCAATGAATAAAATAGATTCGCTTATCATCCATTGTTCGGCTACGCGCGCCGGGCAGAATTTGACCGCAAAAGACATTGATCGTATACACCGGGCACGCGGATTTAACCAGATCGGATATAACTATGTTATCCGGATTGATGGGACGGTAGAAAAAGGGAGATCTTTAGCGGTTGACGGAGCGCATTGTAATACGAAGGGTTTTAGCGAATCTTCGTATAATAAACATAGTGTTGGTATTTGCTACATAGGTGGTTTGGATGCAAACGGAAAGTCTGCAGACACAAGAACGATCGCCCAAAGAGCGGCTTTGCGCGAGTTGGTTGCTAAACTCTGCAAAGAATATGAGATAATCGAGGTTCTCGGACATCGTGATACTTCGCCCGATCTGGACGGAAGCGGAGAGGTAGAGCCGAAAGAATATATAAAGGCGTGCCCCTGTTTTGATGTACGCTCCGAGTTCCCTAATTTCTTGCGTAATACAGTAGTTCGACCATGAAACGGCTAGTTTATATTATTATACTGTTAATATTAGCGGCGTGTTTTACGTCTTGCCGAACCCAATATATCCCGGTTGAATCCGTTCGCACTGAATACAAAACGCGCGATAGCATCCGGATTGATAGTATCTATCAGCGTGATAGTATTTATACGCTCGTAAAGGGTGATACAGTCTATCAGTATAGATATAAGTATCTGTATCGCTACTTAACAACGAATCGCACCGATACTATTCTTAAAAACGATTCTATTCGTGTGCCTTATCCGGTCGAAAAGAAGTTGAACAGATGGCAAAGTTTAAAGATGGAGCTAGGCGGATGGGCATTCGTGCTGGTTATTGCTTGTGTGATTGGATGGTTGACTTATCGTTTGAAAAAGAAGTAGAAGATTACTTGTTAACGAACAGGTAAAAGGTCTTTAATTTTTTGATATGAGGCATATTATTTAGTTGTGAGTTCTAAGTTTAAATTCATCTTTTTTTTAACAGCTATTGTTTTTTTTGAATAAATAATTACTTTTGTGGTAAAATTGTAACCTGTGTTCAATTCTAGTTACTTATTTTATATAAAATCTATAGCTAATATAATACAATGGAAAATATGGAAAACAATCCCAAAAACTGGTTTGTACGAATTTTAATCATACTTTTTTGTTTAGGTATTGCTAGTATGATTTTTTTTAATTTTTTTTGTGTTGAACCATATGGAGAATTTAAGAATGGGATATTTTTTCTATTATCTATATTACTAATTCTTGTTCTTGCAGAATCATTTGACAATTTCTCAATCGGTCAAATTGTATCAATTAAAAGAGAAATAAAAAATAAAGAAAAGGAGAATAAAAAATTGGAGCAGAGGAATACCGAATTAATTTCTCATATAATATCAATAACAAATACGCAAACTCAAAAACAACAAAGCACAAATATTTTTGGAGATTATTATTCTGATAAGCCAAATGTTTTACAACCTGTAAACAATGATACTGTTCAAGAATTAATTGACAGAATAGGCAACTCTGTAGTTATCGCAGACATAGAAAATAACATTAAAAAAGAACTTGTAGAAAAAGGATTTGATATAACAGGGGAAACTACTAAAGTATTGTTAAGGCATTTAGCAGGAAGCCAATTGCTTTTAACTTTCGAGAAAATTAATATAGCTATTTTCGGCAGCCAGATACGTTTATTGAGGTTGTTAAATTCTTCTGATGGAATTTCAGAAGAAGATGTATCTCAATATTATAGTAAAGTTAGACTGCAATTTTCTGAAATATTAAACAGTTGGGAACTAGGGGACTATTTGTCTTTTTTGTATAGTAGTATGTTAATTATTAAGCAAGATAATAATATATATATAACTAATTTAGGTGTTGAATATTTGGTTTGGATTACGAAGAATAGAATAAAAGAGGATAAACCATTATAATTAGTTTCAAATTAAATTTAGTATACAATAGATTTCCTAATAGCAATTCTCATGCTTTAGTAAAATGCTAGAGTCATTAATCTTTATGTTCTCTTATAATTAGTAGAATAATATTCAAATTGAAAAATAATTTGTATGCAGACGTGAATGTCTGTTATATCATCTCTCTACGGGAAAAGTTGTTAATTTCCGAAAGTGAGAGACAATACGTTATTTACTCCAAAAGGAATGAGCCTAGACTAAGTGTCGTTGGGGCTTTTGGATGTATGTTATTAAGCATATCCTGTTTAACTAATTTATTTGCAAGGAGTGGGTATTTTTGCATAGATTTTAAATTTATGAATATGGCATGTATTACTGTAAGAAAACCTAAAGGAAGATGCTGTAAGTATTCTGATTATTTCGATGATTTATTTATAACCGACTCCATGAGTAGGGATGATAAATATATCGTTATTATTAATCATTATAAAAAACACGTCTCTTGTGATTCTGTTTTAAATGATACGGAAAAATCTACAACGATAGATGATGCGATAAGATTGGCGGCTAACGCTAGAGATACGAGAGGGCATAAACATAGCCATCAGCGACGTATTAATACCGATCATTTATCGAAGTTTTGCGATAGAATTCTTTTAATGAAAGATGAAATTAAAGAAGTTCGTAGTTTTTATGAGCTATTTAAAATAATACAAGATTGTAAGGTAGACAATATAGGAGAGCTTTGCATATATGATACCTCGCATCGGATAGGTGCATTTTTAGGGATATTTCCAGATGCGATCTATTTACATAGTGGAACCAAGAAAGGAGCAAATGAAGTATTAGGGAAAATTAAAGGTATTCGAGTTTTGAAAAATATGTTACCCGCTCCTTTTCAGAGGGATGATTTATCCAATTCAGAAATAGAGGATATTCTTTGTATTTATAAAAACTTCTTAAAGAAGTAATACGAGAAAGCCCCGTAACAGTGCTGATTGTGGGGCTATAAGTGTTTAACCTGGTTAAAGCGATAACGAATTAATATAGTCTATTACTTTTCTATTCGCTTTATCTATTTGCTCTAAATCGTAATCTATATAAATTCCGGTTGTTTTGCATCCGAACTCATGCCCCAAAGCTAAAGATATTACATCTTTCGATATTCCTATTTTATGCGCTATTGTAGCCCATGTATGGCGCGCCCAATACGAGGTGATGTCGGGAAATAAAATATCTCTAATCTTTTTCCCGCCTAATCCTTTTCGTTCGAAATTTCCCAGTTTTTGCAAACCTCTATTCATTGCTGCCATATACTTTCTATAATTGTAATCGTTGGTTTCGAGCGTGTTTAGTAGAAATTTATTTCCTTTATACCTGTTTATTATCTCCATTGCTTCCGGTTCTACTTTGATAGAGTATAGCTTTCCGGTTTTTTCTCGTTTATATTCTATGCGTCCGTCAACTATTTGTTTGAGGTTAAATAAGTCTATTGCGTTTATTCCGATTAGATAAAACATAAGCATGAATATGTCTTGATACTCTTTTTGATATTCTTCTCCGTTGAAATCTCTTAGGGTAATAAGTTGATCCGGTTTTAACGATCGTTTTCTAGTTTCCTCCCTTTCTATTGTGAACTTTCTAAATGGATATAGTTCCGTTTCCTCATTATCTATCGCGTGATTGAAAATCGCCCTAATATTCCTTAAATGGATTGAAATCGAGTTTGTTTTTATTCCGGTATCTTTTAGCCATTTATTGAACGATTCTAGCCATTTCTTTGTCATTGTTTCAAATGTACAGGTTGGATCATAGGTGAGAATCTTATTTTTTGTCGCTTTATATAAAACGATTGTATTTTCCTTTGATTTTGTTGCTACAAACTCGTCTATGTAGCTTACGAAAGTTTTACAGGTCGATTCGTTTTTGATAGATTTTATAATGTAGTCTTTTAACGCTTTATCGCTCATTCCTCTTAACTTCTGATTATCGTCAAGTATAACAAGTAACATTTCAACACGATTAATGAGATTCCGAATCGCTACGTTCTTAGTTTTATGATTCTTTGCGTTCTTATTATACTCTGTGCCCGTCCATGTTTCCGGCGTAGCGCAAAAATCAGTGCATAACATTATTTGTCCTTTGTGTCTGACTTGTAGCTTAACCGGAAATGTACCGTCTTTCTTTTCTCTGCGGGTGTCTAAGTAAAAACTAACTGTTGCCATATTATTATCATTTTTAGTATATATACGCAAACAGCGTATAAACGGGATAGCGCGATAATAATGCAAGATGAAAATTTGCATTAAATTTGCATTTTTTCTTTTGAAAATACCCGTCAATAACGCCTAAAAACGATACTTTGATATAGATATAGGGCAATAAAAAAGCCCCTTACTTGTTTGTAAGAGGCTGATAATCAGATAGTAGTGGGTACGAGAATCGAAC
>OBZR01001156.1_pt1 | contig 10452 bp, 6 predicted proteins | sample 1495541 | NCBI WGS metagenome assembly OBZR01 (sample SAMEA2580240, study PRJEB22360) | human gut metagenome | biome: human gut; feature: human-associated habitat; material: faeces | place: Denmark | collected 2008/2010 | reverse complement strand
TGCCATGCCAGCCGTAGAAATCAATGACGCTCCCCGCTTTGGCTATCGTGGCGCGCATTTCGATACCAGCCGTCATTTCTTTACCGTGGATGAAATAAAGACCTACATCGACATGCAGGCTTTACATAACATGAACCGCCTCCACTGGCATATCACCGACGATCAAGGTTGGCGTCTGGAAATCAAAAAATACCCGAAACTGACTGAAATCGGTGCTAACAGAACAGAAACAGTCATCGGACGTAACTCCGGCGAATACGACGGCAAACCTTACGGTGGATTCTACACCCAGGAACAAGCCAAAGAAATTGTAGATTATGCAGCCGAACGCTACATCACCGTTGTTCCCGAAATCGACCTTCCGGGACACATGCAAGCTGCCCTTGCCGCTTACCCTGAACTGGGTTGTACCGGTGGCCCGTACGAAGTATGGAGACAATGGGGTATATCCGAAGATGTGCTTTGCGCCGGAAACGACCAAGTATTGAAATTCTTGGAAGATGTTTATGGTGAATTGATTGAAATCTTCCCATCACAATATATTCATGTAGGGGGCGACGAATGCCCGAAAGTAAGATGGGAAAAATGTCCGAAGTGCCAGGCACGTATCAAAGCATTGGGATTGAAGTCAGATCAAAGCCACAGCAATGAAGAACGTTTGCAAAGCTTTGTCATCAACCATATTGAGAAATTCCTGAACGACCACGGACGTCAAATCATCGGTTGGGATGAAATCCTCGAAGGCGGACTTGCTCCGAATGCTACCGTGATGTCATGGCGTGGTGAGAAAGGTGGTATCGAAGCTGCGAAGCAGAAACACGATGTCATCATGACACCGAACACCTATCTGTATTTCGACTACTACCAAGCTAAAGACATCGAAAACGAACCGTTCGGTATCGGTGGTTATCTGCCGATGGAAAGAGTGAGCCGATGCCGGCTTCTCTTACTCCGGAAGAACAGAAATACATCAAGGGAGTGCAAGCCAACCTCTGGACAGAATACATCGCTACCTTCCCGCATGCACAGTACATGGTATTGCCTCGTTGGGCTGCTTTGTGTGAAATTCAGTGGTCCAGCCCCGAAAAGAAAAACTATGCCGACTTCCTGTCCCGTCTTCCACAACTGATTAAGTGGTACGATGCAGAAGGATACAATTACGCTAAACACGTATTTGACGTACAAGCCGAGTTTGACCCGAATCCGGCAGAAGGAACAATGGACGTTACCCTGTCTACCATCGACGGTGCCCCTGTTTACTATACATTAGACGGCACAGAACCTACTGCCGCTTCCTCCGTTTATGAAGGAGTATTGAAAATCAAGGAAAATGTAACCCTGTCCGCCAAAGCCATTCGTCCCAACGGCGAAAGCAAGATAGTGACAGAGAAGATTGATTTCAGCAAATCCAGCATGAAGCCGATTGTAGCTAATCAGCCTATCAATGAACAATACCTGTTCAAAGGAGCTTCCACTTTGATAGATGGTCTGAAAGGAAATAGCAGCTATAAGTCAGGCCGTTGGATCGCTTTCAACGGAAACGACATGGATATGACTATCGACCTCCAGCAACCTACTGAAATCTCAAGCGTGGCAATCTCTACCAATGTAGCAAAAGGGGACTGGGTATTTGATGCCAGAAACCTGTCCGTAGAAACTTCAGATGATGGCAAGACCTTCAAAAAGATTGCTTCCGAAGAATATCCGGAGATGAAAGAGACAGACAAAGACGGAATCGTTGAGCACAAACTAACCTTTGCTCCTGTGACCACCCAATACGTGAGAGTCATTGCTTCACCGGAGAAATCACTTCCGGCATGGCATGGAGGAAAAGGTAAAAAGGCATTTTTATTTGTAGACGAAATCAAAATTGATTAATGAATATAAGAAAAGAATACCCTAAAGTTTGTCTTTTCTTATGGATATTGGGGATGTGCTTCCATGCACATCCCATTCTGGCACAGTCCTTCATACCTGTCCCATTAAAAATGGAGCAGGGGACGGGCTCTTTTTTACTGTCAGAAAAGACTAAACTTTATACAAACCTGCAAGGTGGAGAAGCGGAACTCTGGGAGAATTACCTGAAAGCATTACCTGTTCAGCTGAAAGAAGCGAGAATGAAAGACAGGAAACAGATGCTTTTCTTATTGATAACCCCCAAGACCCCCCAATTGCCATCACCGGAAAGCTATACACTCTCCGTCACCTCTCAACGAATCGAGATCCGGGCAACTTCGGGAGCCGGATTATTCTATGGAATGCAAACCCTGTTACAGCTGATGCAACCGGCAAGCACAGGCAGCTATTCCGTACCCTCTGTCGAGATAGAAGACACCCCTCGTTTTGCTTATCGCGGACTGATGCTGGACGTATCCCGTCATTTCTCTACCAAAGAGTTTATAAAGAAGCAGATAGACGCATTGGCATATTACAAAATCAACCGTTTGCACCTGCACCTGACCGATGCGGCAGGCTGGCGGCTTGAAATCAAGAAATACCCTTTACTGACCGATTTTGCAGCCTGGCGTACAGACCCCACCTGGAAGAAATGGTGGAACGGCGGACGTAAATACCTCCGTTACGATGAACCCGGAGCTTCCGGCGGCTATTACACCCAGGACGATATTCGTGAAATACTGGAATATGCCCGTCAGCATTACATCACGGTGATTCCGGAGATTGAAATGCCTTCCCATTCGGAAGAAGTGCTGGCTGCCTACCCGCAGCTATCCTGTTCGGGAGAACCTTACAAGAACTCCGATTTCTGTGTCGGTAATGAAGAAACTTTCACCTTTCTGGAGAATGTACTGACGGAAGTCATGGAACTTTTCCCTTCCGAATACATTCATGTAGGAGGTGATGAGGCCGGCAAATCGGCTTGGAAGACCTGTCCGAAATGTCAGAAGAGAATGAAAGACGAGCATCTGGCCAATGTAGACGAGCTGCAAAGCTATCTGATACACCGTATCGAAAAGTTCCTCAACAATCACGGACGCCGTCTCTTGGGATGGGACGAGATTCTGCAAGGAGGTATCGCGCCCAATGCAACCGTTATGTCGTGGCGTGGAGAAGAGGGTGGTATTGCTGCCGTCACCTCCGGCCATCATGCCATCATGACACCGGGTGCATACTGTTATCTGGACAGCTATCAGGACGCCCCGTACTCCCAGCCGGAAGCTATCGGTGGCTACCATTGAAGAAAGTATATGCCTACGATCCTGTCCCCGCTTCCTTAACTGCGGAGCAGGCAAAGTTAGTCTATGGTGTGCAGGGTAACCTATGGGTGGAATATATCCCCACTCCCGAACACGTGGAATATATGATTTATCCCCGTATGCTGGCATTGGCGGAAGTAGCCTGGTCGGCTCCGGAACGTAAGTCGTGGCCCGATTTCCATACCCGCGCACTGTCAGCAGTGGCCGATTTACAGAAAAAAGGATACCATCCTTTCGATTTGAGCAAAGAAATCGGCAGCCGTCCCGAATCTCTTCAACCAGTCAGCCATTTGGCGCTCGGTAAAAAAGTGACCTATAACTCCTCCTATAGCCCCCATTATCCCGCACAAGGCAACACAGCCCTGACAGACGGCATACGTGGTGACTGGACTTACGGTGATGGTTCATGGCAAGGATTTATCTCGGACAACCGTCTCGATGTGACGATTGATATGGAAAAAGAAACCCCTATCCATTCCATCACCGCCGCTTTTATGCAAGTGGTCGGCGCGGAAGTATTCCTGCCGGAGACAGTGATTATTTCCATTTCCGATGATGGAATTAACTTCACGGAGTTGCAAAAACAACACTTTGAAGTGAGCAAAGAAACCCCTATCCGGTTTACGGATATTTCATGGCAGGGAGAAGCCAAAGGAAGATACGTACGTTACCAGGCACAGGCCGGAAGCGAATTCGGAGGGTGGATATTTACGGATGAGATAATCGTGAAATAGACATTGTCAATATCATTTATGAATAAAAGAGGGAATCTATTCAACCAGATTCTCTCTTTTTTTGTTATATTTGTATTATTACCTTAAAAACTAAGAATATGGTACAACACGCTAGACTCATTTTCTACACCCTTCTTCTTCTGGTAATCCCGTGCGAGAGCACCTTGGCGCAGAAGATTCCCGTCACGCCCATAGACTCATTGATAACTGTTGGATATGCCACCGGAAGTTTGAAAACCCTCTCCGGTTCCGTAGAGAAGATTACGGAGACACAGATGAATAAAGACCAGATAACGAACCCTTTGGAAGCAATCCGCGGACGTGTGCCGGGCTTGACTATCCAACGCGGGTCAAATGGTCCGGCAGCCTTGGATGCAGTACGCCTGCGGGGAACTACCTCACTGACCAGTGGCAATGACCCTTTGATAATCGTCGACGGAGTATTTGGTGACTTGAGTATGCTCACCTCCATTTACCCTACGGATATTGAGAGCTTCACCATTCTGAAAGACGCTTCCGAAACCGCACAATACGGTTCACGAGGAGCTTCCGGTGTGATCGAGGTCACCACTAAAAAAGGAATGAGCGGCAGAACACAGGTAGCCTACAACGGTAGCTTCGGAATTTCCACCGTCTACAAGAATCTGAAAATGCTGTCCGGCGATGAGTACCGCCGTGTCGCCTCGGAACGCGGGATTTCCATTCTGGATAAAGGAAATAACACCGATTTTCAGAAAGAGATTGAACAGACAGGACTACAACAAAACCATCACATCGCCTTTTATGGCGGTTCCAGTGAGTCCAGCTATCGCGTTTCTCTTGGTTTCATGGATCGTCAGGGAGTGATTCTGAATGAAGACATGAAAAACTTCACTTCGAATATGAACATGAATCAGAAAATGTTCGACGGCTTCCTGAACTGCGAGCTGGGAATGTTCGGTTCCATTCAGAAGAATCATAATCTGGTGGATTATCAGAAAACGTTCTATTCGGCAGCCACATTCAACCCCACCTATCCCAACCATAAAGACCCCGTCACCATTTTTGGGGATGGAATAACGACCGCCAGTCAAATCACCAATCCATTGGCATGGATGGAAGTGCAGGACGATGATGCCACTTCGCACATCAGCACGCATGCCCGTCTGACTTTCAATCTACTGGAAGGGCTGAAACTTAACCTCTTCGGTGCCTATACCTATAATATCGTGGAAAATTCGCAATACCTCCCCACCTCCGTCTGGGCGAACGGCCAGGCTTACAAAGGAACCAAAAAGCGAGAATCCTTGCTGGGCAACATGATGCTGACCTATAAGAAAAACTGGAAAAAACATTTCTTTGACGTGTTGGCACTCGCCGAACTTCAAAAAGAAACCTACACGGGATATTATACAACAGTAAGCAATTTCAGCACCGACAAATTCGGGTATAATAATCTTCAGGCAGGCGCACTCCGTTTGTGGGAAGGCACTAATTCTTACTACGACCAACCCCGTCTGGCATCCTTCATGGGACGTTTCAACTATACATACGCCGACCGCTACGTACTGACGCTGAACGCCCGTACAGATGCTTCCTCCAAATTCGGGGCGAACCACAAATGGGGATTCTTCCCCTCCGCATCTGCCGCATGGGTGATTAGTGAAGAAGAATTTATGAAGCAGTTGCCGATGGTGGATAATCTGAAATTCCGTATTGGCTACGGTCTGGCAGGTAATCAGAGTGGGATTGACTCATACACTACATTGAACCTTGTAAAGCCGAACGGTGTAGTCCCCGTCGGAAACTCCGCCGTCGTATCTTTAGGAGACTTACGGAACACGAATCCCGACCTGAAATGGGAAGTGAAACATACCTTTAATACCGGTATCGACGTAGCTCTTTTCGGCAACCGCCTGCTGCTTTCCGCCAACTATTACAACTCCCGAACCACAGACATGCTTTACCTTTACAACGTAAGCGTACCGCCTTTCACCTATAACACCTTGCTTGCCAACATCGGTTCCATGCGCAACTGGGGTACGGAAATCGCCATCGGCATCACCCCCTTGAAGACCAAGGATATGGAACTGAATATCAATGCCAATATCACTTTCCAGCGCAACAAACTGCTCTCATTAAGCGGTATGTACAACGGCGAAATGCTTTCTGCTCCCGAATATAAAAGTCTTGCTGGCCTCGACGGAGCCGGCTTTCATGGAGGATACAACCACATCGTATATCAGATGGTGGGTCAACCGTTGGGCGTGTTCTATCTTCCCCACAGTACGGGACTGGAATCCGACGGAAACGGCGGATACACCTATGGCATCGCCGATCTGAATGGCGGAGGTGTCAGCCTTGAAGATGGTGAAGACCGCTACGTGGCAGGACAAGCCGTACCTAAAACGATTCTTGGCTCCAACATCAGTTTCCGCTACAAGCGTTTCGACCTGTCTTTGCAGGTTAACGGAGCTTTCGGACATAAAATTTACAACGGAACCTCCCTGACCTATATGAACATGAATATATTTCCCGACTATAACGTAATGAAGAAAGCCCCGAAACAGAACATCAAGGATCAAACCGCCACCGACTATTGGTTGGAAAAGGGAGATTATGTCAACTTCGACTATGTGACGCTGGGTTGGAACGTGCCGATTGAGAAAGTGCAGAAACTGAAGAAATATGTCCGCTCCCTGCGTCTGGCATTTACAGTCAACAACCTGGCAACCATTTCCGGTTATTCGGGACTTTCACCCATGATTAACAGTTCAACAGTGAACTCCACTTTAGGCGTGGATGATAAACGGGGATATCCGTTGGCGCGGACGTACACACTGGGATTGAGTATTAACTTTTAATGGAGGAGGAGATGATGAAACAATATATGAAAAATAAAAGTCTTTTTTTGCAGAAAGAAGAACTGCTTTCAAGGATAGCGGAACTGTTTTCAAAGAAGATCTTACGTCCTTCGGGAGTGCTGGTATTCCTTCTTATAACGTGCCTGGGTTTATTCTCATGTAGTAAGTTTTTGGAGGAAAATCCGAAAGATAAGTTACCCGAAGATGACGTTTACAATACAATCTCGGAAGTATATCTCAATGCAGTAGCTTCGCTTTATACATACGTAGGCGGTTATAGTGATAGTCAGGGATTGCAGGGAACGGGTAGGGGAGTCTACGACCTGAACACCTTTACCTCCGACGAAGCCATTATCCCCACCCGTGGAGGTGACTGGTATGACGGTGGTTTTTGGCAAGGACTTTACCTGCACGATTGGGGAATAGAGAATGATGCCATTCAGGCTACATGGGAATATCTCTATAAAGTCGTCATGTTAAGTAACAAATCACTGGAACGGATAGACAAATTCGCCGAAACTCATTCCGCTACGGAACTGCCGGCATACCGTGCCGAAGTACGTGCCATGCGGGCTATGTATTATTATTACCTGATGGATTTGTTCGGACGCATCCCGCTAGTTCAATCCTCTTCCGTAGCAATGAAAGATGTAGTGCAAAGTGAACGAAAAACGGTCTTTGACTTTGTTGTCAAGGAATTGCAAGAGGCGGCTCCTTTGTTGAGCGATGCACATAGCAACCAGTCCGGCCCTTACTATGGCCGTATCACTCGCCCCGTGGTAACTTTCCTACTGGCCAAACTGGCTTTGAACTCCGAAGTTTATACAGACAATGATTGGACGGACGGACAACGCCCGGATGGAAAAAATATAAAGTTCACAGTGAACGGCAGCGAACTAAATGCCTGGGAAACAGTTATCTACTATTGTGACCAACTCAAGACTATGGGCTACAAACTGGAACCGGAATACGAAACGAATTTCTCTATATTCAACGAACCGTCCGTAGAGAATGTCTTCACTATCCCGATGAACAAAACTCTGTACACCAACCAGATGCAATATCTCTTCCGTTCCCGCCACTATAATCACGCCAAGGCTTACGGACTAAGCGGTGAGAACGGTCCCAGCGCCACCATTGAAGCCCTCGAAGCTTTCGGTTATGAAACCGCGGAACAAGATCCCCGTTTTGATATTTGCTATTTTGCAGGAATTGTCCACGACCTGAAAGGAAACATAATCAAACTGGATAATGGAACGGTACTGGAATATCTGCCCTGGAAAGTATCTCTGGATATAACAGATACCCCATACGAACAAACCGCAGGAGCCCGCATGAAAAAGTATGAAGTCGACCCGACTGCCACAAAAGACGGTAAGTTGATGGAGAATGACATTGTATTGTTCCGCTATGCAGACGCTTTGTTGATGAAGAGTGAAGCGAAAGTCCGGAACGGAGCAAACGGAGATGAAGAACTCAATGAAGTTCGTAGCCGTGTCAACGCTTCTCCCCGCACTGCCACTTTAGAGAATATCCTTGCCGAACGTCAGCTGGAACTGGCTTGGGAAGGATGGAGACGACAGGACTTAGTCCGCTTCGGGAAGTTTACAAGAGCTTACAGCAGCCGTCCGCAACTACCGGATGAGGCAAGTGGATATACAACTGTATTCCCTATACCGGAGAAAATACGGGTGATGAATGAGAGGTTGAAACAGAATCCGGGGTATTAGGAAGAAGATAGTAGTAATCAAAATAAAAAATCCTCGATTTTCATCCGGAGAATCGAGGATTTATATTATTTGTTGCAGCAATCGAATTACTCAATCAAAACGAAATCATATTTTTCAAATTCACTCCCATTGATTATTATAGCAATTTGATGAAGCCCGAGATGGAATTTTCTCGTCGTAACCACGCGGAAAGAGTGCTTTCGCGTTATTCGTGTGGTAGAATTCCCGGTATATTCTTTTTCGCTGATTTTATGAACTTTCTTCGTCAGCGTTCCATTTGCTTTTTGGTAATAAATACCATATTCAAGCCGTATTTTGATTGTCTTATTGCTATGATTCAACAAGTTAAAACCAAACTCCAACGAATCACCGACTTTAACCTTAAGACTTGAAATCTGAAAATCCTCCATACTAATATTATTTCTGATAGAATCAAAGCCAAACAACTCCATCACCTCTGGAATCCCTTGTTTTAAGAGCGTCCGGCAACCGTGTTTAATAATCCAGTCTACCTCTTTAGATTCCCCCTTCCATTTCTTTGCCAAATCAATGACAATTTCCGGATTATCTTTCGCAATATCATTCAAATTATTGGCAACGCTCAACCGTACAAATCTTGCCGGATCATTTTTAAGATTCTCTAAAATAGGAATAATAGGTGTCGGGTCTTTCTTCAGATTCGGCAAAGCCATCGCCCAAGGCAAACGCGGACGGCAACCTTCTGACGAAAGCCGCCTGACTCCCCAATGCTCATGTTTCGACCAAACCAACATCTGCTTCATCATTTCATCCGGATATTTTATTATAAAAGGATGAGTCACAAATTCGCAACTTGTGAACTGTGTGATTTTCTCTATCGCCTTGACAGACGTTTCATAATCATCCAACCCATATTGCTCGACATAATTATTCAGAATCACCCCATACTCCAGCATCAATCCAAACTTCGTATCGTCTATCACCGAAAAATCAGGCCGCGTACTTTTTACATGATCCAACAACTCAAGAATCTTAGCGATCGCCTCTTTGTAATCTGCCGGCAAAAACTTTTTCAGAATGCTAGTGATATGTATCCAGCGCTGTTTTAGTTCCCTGCCTTCCCATTCATCATCCATTATTTGAGAAACAAAACCGTGAGCATCAAAATCATCGATAACAAGTCTCAAATCTTTCGTAAACAGATCGAAAAATTGCTTGTTGTACATATTCTTAAAAGGTTCTGCCATACTTGAAGTCTATATTTAGTATCTATTTATTTGCTACACAAATATATGTCTTTTTTTTAAAAGGACAAGCCCTAAAAACAGAAGTGAGCCACAAAAAAGATTGCAGCTCACTTATACCTTATATATTATAGCAAAAAATTAATCGAAGAAACTCTTGAACTTCTTGAAAATCTTCTCCTTCACCGACGTGTTAGGTTTGAAGTTGTCCGAAGCCTCCATCTTTTCGAGTGTGCTCTTTTCCTCTTTATTGAGCGCTTCCGGCACATAGATACTGATGTTGACGAGTAAATCCCCCGTTCCGTACCCGTTCACATTCGGCAATCCCTTGCCGCGCAAACGAAGCACCTTACCTGGTTGAGTACCCGAATCAATCTTCACTTTCACTTTGCCGTCGATAGTCGGAATTTCCACAGCTCCGCCCAGAGCAGCAGTCGGGAAACTAAGCAACAGATTATAAATCAAATCATTCTCGTCGCGAATCAAGTCCTGATGCGGTTCTTCCTCTACGAGAATCAGCAAGTCGCCTGCCACACCATTGTGTTTGCCGGCATTTCCTTTGCCACCCATAGAAAGCTGTATACCCTCTGCCACTCCGGCAGGGATTTTCACCGACACCACTTCTTCACCGTAAATGATTCCGTCGCCACCACACTTCTTACATTTGTTCTTGATAATCTTACCCTCACCGCCACAAGTAGAACAAG
>OBZR01001144.1_pt1 | contig 10572 bp, 9 predicted proteins | sample 1495541 | NCBI WGS metagenome assembly OBZR01 (sample SAMEA2580240, study PRJEB22360) | human gut metagenome | biome: human gut; feature: human-associated habitat; material: faeces | place: Denmark | collected 2008/2010 | reverse complement strand
GAAAAATATTTGTCACAACTTTTACAGGAAAATAATTTTTAATGCGTCTGCCCTGATTCTGAATTATCTCTCTCTGTACACTTTCCAATGCACTTATTTCTTTTTGTAATAACTCCAAGGCAGAACCTTTCTGCAATAAATAAGACCGTTCAGTATATTTTATATAAGAAGTCGGAATCTCCTGCTTCTTTTCTTTATAATAGGCAATCGCATATCGCAAAGCTTCCGATCTATATTTGCAGACAGCCTTTCGTTCGGCATAGTACAAATCTTTATAAGCATTCTCTTCACTTCTCAACTTTTTCCAGAATGCAGAAAAGGCTGTTGATACAGCATCTTTCTCTTCCTTGGTTACCGCTTCTTTTTGCTTCTTCACCAGATCTTTATATTCTTTGTATGTATTTAAAAACTTATCCAGTTCCTCTTTATTGGCTTTATGTTCCAGACGATAAGTCTCCAAAGAAGCAGGACGCTCATATTCGACAACCTGTTGCAGATAAGGCAAATCATTCCAACTTATATATTTATTGTTTGCTTCACAATAATCTGCGTAAGCAGCTGCAAGCTGCCAACTATATTCTTTTGTCTTTTGACTCAATTCCTCGTTGATGGCGGACAAGTTCTTTTCCATCTCTTTCAAGTCCTGTGCTAATACCGCTTGCATACTTCCCCATCCGGAGAGAAACAAACAAAGCATACTCCATAAAACTGTTTTCATAATAAGATGATTTAAATTTTCTCCAAAGTTATTGTTTCTCTACAGAATTCCAAACACAATTACAGATTTGCGATATATTTCCATAATGGAGCAGCATTCAGCGCTTGCATAATTTCGTTCTTATCGAGCAGACTTCTCACCTCTTCCAATGTGAGCAGATGGACGGTGATATCTTCAGTAGCTTCCAGATGCTGATGGTCTATCAGTTCCACGTCTGTGGCAAGAAAACAGTAAGTCAGATTGGTATGAGTGCTCGGATTAGCGGAAATCACCATATACTCTTGCCAGTTTCCTTTTCCGTAGCCCGTTTCTTCCCACAATTCACGCTGGGCGGACACTAACGGCGAAGCATCTTCCTTCTCGCAGACACCGGCACACAGTTCATAACAAGTTCGTTCGATTCCCGGACGGTACTGGCGGACAAAAACGAATTGACCATCTTTGGTAATGGCAATGGTATTTACCCAGTCGGGATACTCAAGGATATAATACTCGGGGATATGATTCCCATTGGGAAGTAACATATCTTCGCAACGCACAGTCAGCCATGGACGGCGAAATAGATATTTGCTACTTACCGTTTTCCAGGCTTTATTCTTCTCTTCCATAAGATTTGTTTTTCTCCCGGCAAAAATACGAATTCCTCCGGATTATCCTACCTTTCGGTTGCTTGTTTTTATTCGTCTGTGTCGATACAAGTGATCTCTATCTTATGTATCTGCTCCAAGTATTTTTTGGTAGAGCTTACCAAAGAACTTCCCATGTAGAATAAAAACATCAGGCTGATAATAACCATCAATGCACCAATCATGGCAAAACGACTGCGCTGTTCAAAAATACTGCTATTCATAACTCTGCCTCCTCTTATTTTTTGTCCACTACAAAGATAACACGCGAGGGCTACAAAAAAGTTACAAGAATGTTTCAAAAAACTTAAATATTGAAATTCTGTTCGTATCTTTGCACCAACTAACTAACAACCTCTTTATTACAATATGGCATTTACGAATAATATTATGATTGTCCGGCATAAACTGCTGGCAGACCTTGTTAGACTCTGGAAAAATGACGAATTAGTGGAAAAGATAGACCGGCTTCCGATTGAGTTGAGTCCACGAAAATCGAAACCCCTAGGACGGTGTTGCGTACATAAAGAACGCGCAGTGTGGAGATACAAGACTTTTCCCCTGATGGGACTGGATATGACGGACGAACACGACGAAGTTACCCCACTTTCCGAATATGCACGATTGGCATTGAGTCGTCCCGAACCAGACAAGGAAAATATCATGTGCGTCATCGACGAGGCCTGTTCTTCCTGTGTACAGATCAATTATGAAATAACCAACCTTTGTCGCGGATGCGTGGCACGTAGTTGTTACATGAACTGCCCTAAAGATGCGATACGTTTCAAGAAAAACGGTCAGGCAATGATTGACCATGACACATGTGTCAGTTGCGGTATTTGTCACAAGAGTTGTCCTTATCACGCTATTGTATATATTCCCGTACCTTGTGAAGAGTCTTGTCCGGTAAAAGCTATCAGCAAAGATGAACACGGCATAGAGCACATTGATGAAAGCAAGTGTATCTACTGTGGAAAATGCATGAATGCTTGTCCGTTCGGGGCTATCTTCGAAATCTCGCAAACATTCGATGTATTGCAGCGCATCCGTAAAGGGGAAAAGATGGTCGCCATCATCGCCCCGTCTATTTTGGGACAGTTTAAAACTTCTATCGGACAAGTGTACGGTGCTTTCAAGGAAATTGGATTTACTGATGTGATCGAAGTGGCCGAAGGTGCTATGGCAACCACCAGTAATGAAGCACACGAGTTACTGGAGAAACTGGAAGAGGGACAGAAGTTTATGACTACTTCCTGTTGCCCTTCTTATATCGAACTGGTAGAGAAACATATTCCGGATATGAAACCTTATGTTTCTACCACCGGATCACCGATGTACTACGCTGCACGGATTGCCAAAGAGAAGCATCCGGATGCTAAGGTTGTATTTGTCGGTCCTTGTGTAGCTAAACGAAAAGAAGTACGTCGTGACGAAGCGGTGGATTATATTCTGACGTTCGAAGAAATCGGTTCAATTCTCGATGGACTGGGTATTGAACTGGAACAGGTACAGGAGTTCTCTGTATTACATACGTCTGTTCGCGAAGCACATGGATTTGCACAGGCAGGTGGTGTGATGGGAGCCGTCAAAGCTTATCTGAAAGAGGAAGCGGAGAAAATTAATGCGATACAAGTGTCGGACATCAATAAAAAAAATATCGCTCTGCTGCGTGCCTGCGCCAAGACAGGAAAGGCTGCGGGACAGTTTATTGAAGTGATGGCATGCGAAGGAGGATGTATCACCGGACCGAGTACGCATAACGACATTGTTTCGGGACGTCGCCAACTGGCACAAGAGCTGCTCAAACGGAAAGAGAGCTATGAAACAATGGATCGATAAACTACGACAGGAAAGAACACTGACACCGGAAGAGTTCCGGCAACTGTTGACCGGATGTGACGCAGAAATTCTGCGTTACATCAATAAACAGGCGCAGGAAGTCGCACTCCTCCACTTCGGAAATAAGATTTATATCCGCGGACTGATTGAAATCAGTAACTGCTGCCGGAACAACTGTTATTACTGTGGTATCCGAAAAGGGAATCCGAATATCGAACGTTACCGGTTAAGCCGAGAGAGTATACTGAACTGTTGCAAACAGGGCTATGAACTGGGATTCCGCACCTTTGTATTACAAGGAGGAGAAGATCCTGCACTAACAAACGATCAGATAGAAATGACTGTTGCCCGTATCAGACAGGAGTATCCGGATTGTGCTATTACGCTGTCACTCGGTGAGAAATCACGTGAGGCATACGAACGTTTCTTCCGTGCCGGAGCCAACCGTTATCTGTTACGTCACGAAACTTATAATGAGTTGCATTACCGGCAACTGCATCCAGCGGAAATGTCCGGCAAACGACGCCTGCAATGTTTAGCGGATTTGAAAGAGATCGGTTATCAGACAGGAACCGGAATTATGGTCGGCAGTCCGGGACAAACAGTAGAGCATATCATTGAGGATCTATTGTTTATAGAAAAGCTACGCCCGGAAATGATTGGCATCGGGCCTTTCCTGCCCCATCATGATACACCTTTTGCCGAATATCCCAGCGGAACGGCGGAACAGACGATTCTTCTATTATCCATTTTCCGCCTGATGCATCCGTCCGCATTGATTCCGGCAACAACAGCCCTTGCCACTCTCATTCCTGATGGCAGGGAACGGGGTATTTTAGCAGGTGCGAATGTGGTTATGCCTAACTTGTCTCCTCGAGAGGAACGGAGAAAATATGAATTATATAATGACAAAGCTTCACTCGGAGCGGAATCTGCCGAAGGGCTGGCTGCCTTACAAAAGCAATTGAAGACCATCGGCTACGAGATTTCTACCGAAAGAGGCGACTTTAAGTACACTACAGAGAATATATGATATACCAAAAAGATTCATCAAAAGCAGAAGAGTTTATCCATCATGAGGAGATTCTGGATACGCTGGAATATGCGCAGAACAATAAGGATAACCGTGTCCTGATTGAACAACTGATTGAAAAAGCGGCTTTGTGCAAGGGACTGACGCACCGGGAAGCGGCTATTCTGCTGGAATGTAACCAACCTGACCTGATAGAACGTATCTTTCATCTCGCCAAAGAAATCAAACAGAAGTTTTATGGCAACCGTATCGTCATGTTCGCACCGCTTTATTTGTCGAACTATTGCGTAAATGGTTGCGTATATTGTCCGTATCATGCTAAAAACAAGACGATTGTACGCAAGAAACTGACGCAGGAGGAAATTCGCAGGGAAGTGATTGCTTTGCAGGACATGGGACATAAGCGGCTCGCTCTTGAAGCGGGTGAGCATCCGTCACTAAATCCGATAGAATACATTCTTGAATCTATTCAGACGATTTACAGTATCAAACATAAAAATGGAGCAATCCGCCGGGTAAACGTAAATATCGCAGCTACTACAGTAGAAAATTATCGCCAATTAAAAGAAGCGGGTATCGGTACGTATATCTTATTCCAGGAGACTTATCACAAGAACAACTACGAAGCACTTCATCCCACCGGTCCGAAAAGCAATTATGCCTATCACACCGAAGCAATGGACCGTGCCATGGAAGGGGGAATCGATGATGTAGGTATTGGTGTGCTTTTCGGTCTGAATACTTATCGGTATGATTTTATCGGATTGTTAATGCATGCCGAACATCTGGAAGCCAAATTTGGCGTAGGTCCTCATACAATCAGTGTGCCGCGTATCTGTTCGGCGGATGACATTAATGCCGGAGATTTTCCGAATTCAATTTCCGATGAGATATTCAGTAAGATTGTAGCTGTTATCCGAATTGCCGTTCCTTATACTGGAATGATTATTTCCACACGTGAATCACAAGAATCACGCAAGAAGGTACTCGAATTGGGTATCTCACAAATCAGCGGCGGCTCACGTACCAGTGTAGGCGGATATGCTGAAACGGAATTACCCGATCATAATTCCGCGCAATTTGACGTAAGCGATACCCGGACATTAGACGAAGTGGTCAACTGGTTGCTCGAACTCGGATATATCCCCAGCTTCTGTACTGCCTGTTACCGGGAAGGACGGACAGGCGACCGTTTCATGTCATTAGTGAAATCCGGTCAGATAGCCAACTGTTGCGGACCGAATGCCCTGATGACTCTGAAAGAGTATCTGGAAGATTATGCTTCCGAAGATACCCGCCAGAAAGGATTAGAATTGATTCTAAAAGAAACAGACCGAATCCCTAACCCTAAAATCAGGGAAATAGCTATCCGAAACCTCAAAGCCATAGCCGCAGGGCAAAGAGATTTTAGATTTTAAATCATACGCCAATGTGCTAATATGTCGATGTGCCAATTGGCTGCGCATGAATTAACAAATTGATAAATTAGTAATTATGAGCTTAACAGATACTCCAAGTGCAAGCAGACTTCATATAGCCTTTTTCGGTAGACGAAACAGTGGTAAGTCTTCTCTCATCAATGCATTGACAGGACAAGATACCGCCCTCGTTTCAGATACTCCGGGAACAACTACCGACCTTGTATCCAAAGCTATGGAAATTCAAGGTATTGGTCCGTGTTTGTTTATAGATACTCCGGGGTTCGATGATGAGGGAGAACTTGGAGAGCTGCGTATCAGCCGGACTTTAAAGGCTATTGAGAAAACAGATATTGCATTGCTGCTATGTGGAGATACTTTTTCTCATGAAAAAGAGATGCTGGCACTATTGAAAGAGAAGAATATCCCTGTCATTCCGGTACTGAATAAAATAGATATACGAGAGAACAGTGATAGCTTGGCCACGTATATTGAGGAAGAATGTAAAATACGCCCATTACTTATCAGCGCCAAAGAAAAGACAGGAATTGAACAGATCCGGCAAGCCATTCTCGAAAAGCTACCCTCGGACTTCGGTCAACAGAGTATCACCGGGGAACTTGTGACAGAAAACGACCTTGTACTTCTGGTTATGCCGCAGGATATTCAAGCTCCAAAAGGCAGACTGATTTTACCACAAGTGCAGACTATCCGTGAATTGTTGGACAAAAAATGTCTCGTAGTGACTTGCACCACTGACAAGTTTCCGGCAACCCTGCAAGCCCTTGCCCGTCCTCCGAAGTTAATCATCACCGATTCACAAGTTTTCAAAGCGATCTATGAACAGAAACCAAAGGAAAGTGAACTGACTTCTTTTTCTGTACTTTTCGCAGGTTATAAGGGGGATATTCACTATTATGTAGAAAGTGCAACTGCGATTGAAAGGCTGACGGAATCGTCACGTGTACTGATAGCGGAGGCTTGTACGCACGCTCCCCTTTCCGAAGATATAGGAAGAGTGAAACTCCCCCGTTTGTTACGGAAACGAATTGGAGAGAATCTGCAAATTGATATGGTAGCCGGAACTGACTTTCCACAGGATCTGACTCCTTACTCTTTGGTAATCCATTGCGGAGCATGTATGTTCAATCGTAAATACGTACTTAGCCGCATCGAACGTGCTCGGGAGCAACACATTCCCATGACGAATTATGGAGTAGCGATTGCTTTCCTCAATGGAATACTAGATCAAATAAAATATTAAAAAAGAAGTCGACTCTCTTTTAATTTTAAAGTGAACCCCCAAAGTCTTTTATCTGACTTCGAGGGTTCACTTCATTTTTATGTTAAAGCGGCCTCTTTATATAGAGAGTTCTAATATCTCTGCTTATTTCTTCACTACAGCAATCAGTTCTTCTGCCGAAACAAGATTTTGTTCCCCTGTCTCCATATTCTTCAACATGGCTTTGCCTTCGTTCATTTCATTCTCGCCGACAATAGCTACAAACGGAATATTCTTTGTATTGGCATAACTCATCTGTTTCTTCATCTTGGCTGCATCCGGGAAAATCTCGGCACGGATACCGGCAGCACGCACTTTCGACAGAATTCCCATAGAGAATGCAGCTTCCTTTTCACCGAAGTTGATGAATAGAAGTTCTGTTCCATTCACAGCTTCTTTCGGATAAAGTTCAAGTTGGTTCAATACATCGAAGATACGGTCTGCACCAAAAGAGATACCCACTCCCGACACTCCTGCCATACCAAATACTCCGGTCAGATTATCATAGCGACCACCACCTGTGATACTACCAATCTGCACATCCAACGCTTTCACTTCAAAGATAGCACCTGTATAGTAATTCAGTCCGCGAGCCAATGTCAGGTCAAGCTCGATTTCATTCTTCAAGCCCATTGTTTCCAATGTATTCAGGATAAATTCACTTTCTTCCACTCCTTTCAATCCTACTTCACTGGCCGATAATACATTCTTCAATGTTGCCAACTTTTCCGCATTCGTACCGCTAAGGAGAATGATTGGCTGCAACTTGGCAATAGCCTCATCACTGATTCCCTTCTCTTTCAGTTCGGCATTTACATTATCCAAACCTATTTTATCCAGTTTATCAATCGCTACAGTAATATCGACGATTTTATCCGATTCACCTATAATTTCAGCGATACCGGAAAGAATCTTACGGTTGTTTATCTTAATACATACACGAATATTAAAACGACTGAAAACAGTATCGACAATCTGCATCAATTCCACTTCGTTCAGTAATGAATCGCTTCCTACAACGTCAGCATCACATTGATAAAATTCGCGATAACGTCCTTTTTGCGGACGGTCAGCACGCCATACCGGTTGAATCTGATAGCGCTTGAACGGGAAAGTGATCTCATCACGATGCATCACGACGTAGCGAGCAAAAGGTACTGTCAAATCATAACGCAAACCTTTCTCACAAAATTTGCTTGCCAGTTTGACTGCATTACGGCTTAATAATTCTTCGTCAGTAATCCCGGAAAAGTAATCTCCTGAATTTTGAATCTTAAAGAGTAGTTTATCCCCTTCATCGCCGTACTTTCCCATCAGTGTAGAAAGCATCTCCATAGACGGAGTCTCTATCTGCTGGAATCCATACAAATGATATACGTCACGAATCGTATTGAATATATAATTACGCTTCGCCATTTCTACCGGCGAAAAGTCACGAGTTCCTTTAGGAATACTTGGTTTTGCTGCCATAATATTACTGTTTATAATTTTAATGGCGCAAATTTACTGCAAATTTCCGAGCAATGCTTACATATATTTGAAAAAATCACCCGTATTGTGTCCATCCCCTATTAATATCGTAAAGAAACACTCAAACAAGTCCTCCAAACTATATAAAAAATCCTCCATAGTCTTTGGAAAGACTGCGGAGGATCCCTTTTTATTCTATAGAAGGAAGCTGGCAAAACTGCCTTTTCCCTTTTTCATTTCTTAGTCTCTTCTACCCATGAAGATCATGATGTAGTAAACCAATGTTGCTAATGAACCTAATGCAGCAACTACATACGTATAAGCAGCTGAACGAAGAGCGTCTTCTGCCTGTGCATGATTGTACGAATTAGTAATGCCGGATGAACTCAACCATACCAATGCACGTTTACTTGCATTGATTTCCACCGGCAGCGTGATAAAGCTGAACAATGTAGTCATAGCGAACAAGATAATACCTGCCAGCAATAACTGCGGAAAAGAGTTTATCAGCAAGATACCACCCAACAATACCCACGTCATAATGGAAGAAGCAAAGTTCACAACCGGAACCAGCGCACTACGCATCTTCAACGGAGCGTACATACGTGCATGCTGCACAGCGTGTCCACATTCATGGGCCGCTACGGCATTACTGTCCCCCCCTCCGGGGGCCCGCCCCCCCCCCCGCCATAATGCTGTTACTTTCATACACCCCTTCACTCAAATTCACTGTTTTGTTAGTAGGATTGTAGTGGTCGGTCAACCGTCCCGGCGTATGTGTAACCTGCACATCATAAATTCCATTGTCATGCAACATCTTCAAAGCAACATCGCGTCCTGTCATTCCGTTTCCTGTAGGAATCTTAGAGTACTTCTTGAATTTGTTTTGCAAATTCATCTGTACCAACCAACTGACAACAGCGATTCCTATAAATAATACCCAATAAGACATCATATACTTTTCAATTTTAATTATTACTCTATATATCTATAAACAAATTGTTTGCCAAAAATAAGGGGAAACGTTCAATGTCAGAATAGTTTCCCCTTGCTTTTATGAAGAATTAGCTAAAAATTAGTCAATTGTCAGTTCTACTACATAGTCAATATCTTTTGGTACCTCGGCGAATTCGAGCAAAACACCAGCTTTCGTCTTTGTGAAACGAACCGGAGACTGATCTTTAAACAAGACTGCTTTCTTAACCTTCTTGCCTGTCAATGGCAGGAACAAAGCTGCATCTTTCAGGTCGAGGATATGTACATAGAGTTTATTTCCTTTTTGTGTGGTCACTCCCCAATCATGCGGAGCAACTATGCCGCTTCGTGTTCCATAGATCGTTTCGCCATATTGTTTCATCCACTCTCCCATCTCTGCCAAGCGTTGCACAGCTACCGCAGGAAGTTCCCCATCAGGTTGAGGGCCGATATTCATCAAAAGATTGGCATTCTTACCGGCTGCCTTCACCAGATAGTGAATCAATGTCTTTGTAGATTTATAATTCTGGTCGGTAATCTTATATCCCCACATACCATTCATTGTTTCGCAAGTTTCCAACGGCAAGCGACTCACCTCCTGTCCAGAAAGTCCCGAAGCATTCTCACCCGGCAGATCGCGTTCGAAAATCTGAATATCTTCTCCATCAAAAGGCGTCTGATGATGATTGTTACCCACCAGGCAGCCCGGTTGGAGTTTATGAATCAAAGCATACTGCTCCGGTAATTCCCAGTTAAAAGATTTAGGTTGATCCCACCATCCGTCAAACCAGATGGCACCTACCGGACCATAATTCGTCAGTAACTCCGTCAACTGGTTATTCATGAATTGATAATAGCTTTTCCAATCCCCTTTCGAGTTCGAACGTCCCGTCCCCTGTCCTGTACGTCCCCAGGGATAGTCCTCACGCGCCCAGTCAAGATGAGAATAATAAAAATGAAGCTTGATTCCCTGCTTGGCACAGGCAGCTGCCAGTTCTTTCACAATATCTCTTTTAAAAGGGGTGGCTTTGACTACGTTATAATCCGAATACTTAGTATCGAACATAGAAAAACCTTCGTGATGACGGCTAGTAAAACAGATATATTTGGCTCCCGAAGCTTTAATAGCCTCCACCCATTTATCGGCATTAAACTTGGAAGGATAAAATCCACCTGCCAGTTTGGCATACTCTTTATAATTCAGATTATTG
>OBZR01001143.1_pt1 | contig 10584 bp, 11 predicted proteins | sample 1495541 | NCBI WGS metagenome assembly OBZR01 (sample SAMEA2580240, study PRJEB22360) | human gut metagenome | biome: human gut; feature: human-associated habitat; material: faeces | place: Denmark | collected 2008/2010 | reverse complement strand
ATTTTATTTTAAATGCAGATCATATAGAGAAAATAGAAGAGGTTCCTGAAACTTTAATTACATTAACTAATGGTAAAAAGTATATTGTGCTTGAAAGTGTAGAAGAGATAGTAGAAAAAGTAATTATATATAAAAATAAGATTGTTACTTATAGATTATAATGGGAGGCAATATTATATGAAAAAGTCAGATATATTAACCTCAGTGGGTTTAATATTAAGCATAGTATTAATGATTTATGGAATGCTTATTGGAAGTAGTCTTAAAATTTTCTGGGACTTAGCATCTGTAATAATAACTTTAGGAGGATCTTTATCAGCTCTTTTAATAACATATTCATTAGAAGAAGTGAAAAATATGGGAAAGCTTTTCATACAAGCTTTTAAGGAAAATAAATCATCAGGAAAAGATATAATTGTAAGATTTGGTAATCTTTCTAAAAAGGCTAGAAGAGAAGGCTTGTTATCATTAGAGGATGATATTTCAGAAATGGAAGACCCTTTTATGAAAAAAGGCTTACAAATGGTTGTAGATGGTATTGAGCCAGAAACAATAAGAGAAATATTAGAGTTAGAAATTGGTGAAATGGAAAATAGACATGAAAGAGGAGCAGGTATTTACGCTGCTTGGGGAGCTTATGCACCTGCATTTGGTATGCTAGGGACTTTAATTGGATTAATTCAAATGCTTGCAAATTTAACAGATGTCGCTAATATTGCATCTGGTATGGGAAAAGCCTTAATAACTACATTCTATGGATCACTTTTGGCTAATATTTTCTGCAATCCTATTGCTTCTAACTTAAGACAAAAGAGTGCAAAGGAAGCTGGAGAAAGAGAAATGATTTTAGAAGGAATACTTGCAATACAATCAGGTGTAAATCCAAGAATTGTGGAAGAAAAGCTAATAACATACTTACCTCCTAAAGAAAAATTGGAATATTTAAATAACAGCATTGAAAATGGTGAAGGAGTTGTTATTTAATGGCTAGAAAGAAAAAGAATAAAGGTGATGGCTTAAGAGGCGATGAATGGATGGCAACTTATGCTGATACTGTAACTTTATTGCTTACTTTCTTCGTTTTGTTATATTCAATGGCAACTGTAGATGGTGAAAAAACAAAAAGTATAGCTAATGCTTTTACTTCGATGATGAGTGGACAAAATGGTGATAGCATAATGGAATATAACATGTACAATGGAGAAGTACCTTTAATTGGAGGAGAAACTGAAGATAATGTGGAAGGTGGAGAGTCCTTAACAGAACAAGAAAAAATGTATAAGAATGTTAAAGAATTTGTTAATGAAAATAATTTAGGATCTGTTGTAGAGATAATTGATAATGAAAGAGGAGTTATAATACAACTAAGAGATAATGTATTATTTGAAACTTCAAGTTCTGATTTAAGAGAAGAGAGTAAGGAAGTACTTAACAAAATAAATTCACTTATAGCATCTGTAGATAATCCAATATTAGTTGAGGGTCATACAGATAATAGACCTATAAATACAAGTAGGTTTCCATCGAACTGGGAATTATCTGCTGATAGAGCAGTTAATGTAGTTAAATATTTTATAGAGGTAATGGGACAAGATCCTTCAAGATTTAGTGCGGCAGGATATGGTGAGTACCATCCAGTAGCACCTAATGATACTTATGAGAATATGGCTAAAAATAGAAGAGTTGATATTTTAATTGTGACAACTGAAAAGGAGGAAGAATAAGATGGCTGAAATTAAGCAAGAAAAGAAAAAGAGTAGTAAATTAATTATAATCATTGCTATTCTAGCAATTTTGGGTGGTGGAACATTTGGGGGAGTATATTACTTTATGAATAAAAATAATGCCTCACAGCCAGTTGTTATAGAAGAAGCTTTTTTTGAAGTTGGAGAAATATTTGTTAATTTAAGCGATGAAGGATCAAAGAGATATGTAAAACTTAACCTTTCAATAAGTTATGATAAAAACAATAAAGATTTAGGTAAAGAAATAGAAGATAAAAAAGTTGTACTTAGAGATGTGGCTATATTTTATGTAAAGTCTTGTAAAGCTAGTAGTTTTGAACCAGCAAATGAAGCTGTATTAAAAGGTGATATGATTACTAGGATGAATGAAATCAGGATTGATAAAAGATGTATATATAAGCGATATTATAGTACAATAGAAGGAAGTAGAATTAAAAGATGGATTTAATATTTATGATAATTAAGTTAATATTTGCTCTTGTAGTAGTACTCGGACTTATGTATTTAGTATTTAAAATAAGTGGAAATAGACTTAATAAATTTAATGAAGGAAAATATATAAAAGTATTAGAAAAAGTTCAAATATCTAAAGATACCTCAATAGTAGTAGTAAAGATTGGGAAAAAGGGATACATAATGAGTTCATCTAATAATAATACTGAAAAAATAGATGAAATATCTGAAGAGGAGATATTGCTTTTAGAAGAGGAGAAAAGAAGAGAAAAAGAAAAAATTAATCAGCAATATGAAGTAGCTATGAAAGGTTTAAAATCTAAAGTAAATAAACTTAGGAATAAATATAACTAAAAGGAAGATTTGTATGAGTAAAAAGAATAAATATTTATTTATAATGCTAATAGCATTAGCTTTAATATTCACCTTTGATAAAAGCGTAAGTGCTGAGCCTATAAATATACCAAATGTTAATATTTCAGTAGGTGGTGAATCTACTTCTCCTCAAAATTATGTTGATAATATTAAACTATTAATAATACTAACTATTTTAACATTATTACCTTCAATAATAATAATGATGACATCTTTTACAAGAATAATAGTAGTATTTTCATTTTTAAAAAATGCATTAGGAGCACAACAATCTATACCAAATCAAATACTTATCGGACTAGCATTATTTTTAACTATATTTATAATGCAACCAGTGTATAGTGAGATAAATAACAATGCATTTAAGCCTTTTATGGAAAATACAATAACACAAGATGAAGCTATGGAGGCTGGAAGTAAGCCTTTAAGGGATTTTATGTTAAAGCAAACAAGACAAAAAGATTTAGAATTATTTGTTGAAGCATCAAAATTAGATAAAGAAGAAATAACAAGAGATAATATTCCATTAACTGTTGTTATACCAGCTTTTGCAATAAGTGAACTAAAAACAGCATTCCAAATAGGATTTTTACTGTTCATCCCTTTCTTAATAATAGATATGGTTGTAGCAAGTGTTCTTATGTCTATGGGGATGTTTATGGTGCCACCTGTTATGGTTGCATTACCATTTAAATTATTATTATTTGTAATGGTAGATGGTTGGTATCTAATGGTTAAATCATTGATAATGAGCTTTGGAGGGTAGGTGATATGTATGAGTGAAAATTTAATAATAGGAATTGTTAGAGATGCATTATATACATCATTAAAGGTAGCAGGTCCTATATTAATAGTATCAATTTTAATTGGATTAATAATAAGTATATTTCAAGCAACCACTCAAATACAAGAACAAACATTAACCTTTGTTCCAAAACTTATAGGAATTGCAGCTGTAGGACTAATGTTATCAAGCTTTATGTTACATACACTAGTATCTTTTACAGAAAGAATATTTGAACTTATTATTAAAATATCTACTTAGGGGGTAGGTAAAGTATGATAGATACAGCCTACTTTTTAGCCTTGTTTTTTATATTTTTAAGAGTTACAGCTTTTTTTGCTATAACAAATATATTTTTTCCAAATGGAACACCGAAAACATTAAAAGCTATGTTTTCATTAATATTTTCCTTCGCATTACTTGGAGGAATAGATTATTCAAATATAAATTCAATAACTAGCAATTATTATTTAATTATTTATATGATTTCAGAAGTTACCACTGGATTGGTTCTTGGATTAATTTCTAATATTGCTTTTGAAGTAGTACTTATGGCAGGGAGTTTAATAGATGTACATATAGGATTGAGTATGGTTAATACAATAGATCCAAACAGTAAAACAAGTACGACTATAAGTGGTAATTTACTTCATTATGTAGCATTAATGATTTTCTTTGTAGTAGATGGACATCATATGCTTATTAAATCGCTTATAGAAAGCTTTATAATACTACCGATGGGTAAAAGTTTAATGTATCCAGATACAATGATGGTACTTATAGAAGTTATAGCAAAGTATTTTGTAATAGGATTGAAAATTGCAATACCAATAGTATTGATAATTATATTAACTGATCTTTGTATGGGACTTATTTCAAGGGCTGTCCCACAAATAAATGTAATGATACTTGGTATGCCAGTTAAAATGTTGGTTGGAATATTAGCAATATCAGTATCACTACCTATTATAATAAAGTTATTTGTTAGTAGTATAAGTTACTTACCAGATATATTTAGAGAAATAATGACTACTGTTCCTCTAGTTTTCTTAATTGGAGCAGATGAAAAAACAGAAGAAGCTACTCCAAAGAAGAAAAGTGATTCTAGAAAAAAAGGACAAATAGCTAGAAGTAAGGATGTTGGACTTGCAATTACAATGATAGCGACTGTATTAGTTATTGTTGTATTAAGTGGATTTATAGTATCTTCCTTGAAGGATAATGTAGTTTATTTTCTTGGAGATATGGGTTCAATGGAAGTTACTGAAAATAGTATAAAGGGAATAAACACTCTTATTATAAGCAAAGCAGCAATGGTAATAATGCCTGTTATTTTACCTATAATGATAGCTGGAGTTGCTGCAAGTTTAGTTCAATCTGGATTTTTAGTAGTTAAAGATGCCATAAAGCCTTCTTTTGGAAAGTTAAACCCGATTAATGGATTTAAGAATATGTTTTCTAAAAAATCACTAGTTGAACTAATAAAAAATTTAATTCTTATTTCAATAGTAATTTTTATGGCGTATTCATATATAAGAGATAACTTTGATAAAATAATGCAAATTGGAAATTTATATTTACCTACTTTAGGAATTGAAGTTAAATCTTTAATAGTGGGTATATTTGTGAAGATATGTATATTATTAGTTGTAATTGCAATTATAGATTATGTTATTCAATATATGCTTTTTCAAAAGGACATTAGGATGACTAAGCAAGAAATTAAGGAAGAATATAAACAAATGGAGGGAGATCCTCAAATTAAATCTAAAATAAAGCAAAGGCAGAGGGAAATATCACAAAGAAGAATGATGCAATCAGTTGGGGATGCAACTGTTGTAATTACGAATCCTACTCATTTAGCTGTTGCAATTAAATATGAAGAAGGAAAGACTGAAGCTCCTAAGGTTGTGGCTAAGGGAGCAGATACTATAGCAATAAAGATTAAAGAAAAAGCTATTGAGTCTAAAGTTCCAATAATAGAAAACAAGCCTTTAGCAAGAATGATATTTGAATCAGTAGAAATTGATAAAGAAATTCCACAAGATATGTATCAAGCTGTAGCAGAAGTTTTAGCTATGGTATATAAATTAGATAAGAAAAAAAGACGTACTAGATAATAAAGGATGGGATAAGGTTGCTTGTAAATAATAAAATTAATTTAAAGAAAAATACAGACGTATTAGTAGCCTTTGGTGTATTAGGTATTGTCCTTATGATAATAATACCTCTACCACCGCTAATGTTAGATATTTTATTAGCATTTAATATTACACTGTCAGCTGTAATTATAATGATAACTATGTTTACTACAAATGTATTACAATTATCAGTGTTTCCAACACTATTACTTGTAACAACACTTTTCAGATTAGGTCTTAATATTTCATCTACAAGACTTATACTAAGTGAAGGTGATGCAGGAAGCATAATTGAAGCCTTTGGAGAATTTGTTATAGGTGGAAATTATGTTGTTGGTATAATAATATTCTTAATTATAGTAATTATACAATTCGTAGTAATAACTAACGGTGCAGGAAGAGTTTCAGAAGTATCAGCAAGATTTACTCTAGATGCTATGCCAGGTAAGCAAATGAGTGTAGATGCTGATTTAAATGCTGGAATAATAGATGAAGTAACGGCAAGGAAAAGAAGACAAGATTTGCAATCAGAAGCAGACTTTTATGGAGCTATGGATGGGGCGTCTAAGTTCGTAAAAGGAGATGCTATAGCAGGAATAATAATAACTATAATTAATATAGTAGCAGGTATTGTTATCGGAGTAATGAATGGTATGAGTTTTGCACAAGCTGGAGAATTATATACAAGACTTACTATTGGAGATGGGCTAGTTAGCCAAATACCAGCATTATTAATATCTACAGCATCAGGTATATTGGTAACTAGATCAGGATCTTCTGATAACTTTGGTAAAACCTTTAGTAAACAACTTACTGCATTCCCTGTTGCACTTGGAATAGTTTCTGCAGTAATGTTCTTTTTAGCTTTAATACCAGGTATGCCTAAACTTCCATTTTTATTAGCTGCTGTTACAGGAAGTGTTGCTACATACCTTTTAATAAAAGAAGATCAGAAAAATCAAGAAGCTGAGCTTGCAAAAGTAGAAGAAGAGTATACAGAAATGGAAAGAAAAGAACCAGAAAATGTAATGAGTTTAATTTCTGTAGAACCTATGGAAGTAGAAATAGGTTATGGATTAATTCCTTTAGCTGATGAGTCAACAGGAGGAGATTTACTTCAAAGAATTGCTTCGGTTAGAAGGCAGTGTGCAATTGAAATGGGAGTTGTTGTACAACCTATTAGAATAAGAGATAATCTTCAATTAAAAACAAATGAATATGTAATAAAGATAAGAGGTACTGTTATAGCATCATCAGAGCTTATGGCAAATATGTTACTTTGCATGGATCCATCTGGAGATAATTCTCAAATTGCAGGAATAAGAACTATTGAGCCTACATTTAATTTGCCAGCAGTATGGATAAATAAAGATCAAAGAGAAGAAGCTGAAATAAAAGGTTTAACAGTTGTAGATCCAACTACAGTTATGGTTACGCATTTAACTGAAACTATAAAGGCACATTCTTATGAATTACTTGGTAGACAAGAAGTTCAACTAATAGTAGACAATACTAGAGAAAAATATAGTACGGTAGTAGAAGAGCTTATTCCAGATTTAATGACAATAGGGGAACTTCAAAAAGTATTGCAAAACTTATTAAGAGAAAAGGTTCCAATAAAAGATATGGTAACAATAATGGAATCCTTAGCAGATAACTCAAGACTTACGAAGGATTTAGAACTTTTAACAGAGTATGTTAGATTTGCTTTAGCAAGAACTATTTGTAACCAAGTAATAGATGAAGATAGGAGTATAACAGTAGTTACTTTATCTCCGCAAATAGAGGAAATAATAGCTGCCAATACGCAAAAATCTATGCAAGGATCATCCCCAGCCGTTGATCCAGATACAACTACTAGAATACTTGATTGTGTAAGAGACACTCTTGATAGAATATATTTTTACAATAATCAACCTGTTATATTAGTATCACCTAATATAAGACCTGTGTTTAGAAGGCTTATAGAAATGGTATTTCCGCATGTGATGGTTATATCATTAAATGAAATTCCAAATGATGTAGAAATAAGGACTGAAGGAGTTGTATCATTGTAATGTTAATAAAAAAATACTTAGTTAAAAATATGAATGAAGCTCTTACTAGAATAAGATATGAGTTAGGTAAAGATGCTATTATAATTAGCCAAAGAAAAGTGAGAGAGTCTGGTATTAAGGGGTATTTTAAACCTAAATTAATTGAAGTAACAGCAGCCTTGGAAAATAACAAGATGGAGAAAAAGAATAAATTTAATATAGAAAATAAAAATGAAATAGACTTTAAGGATTCACTAGATAGTATTAAAAAGATAATAGATGATAGCAAGGACAGCAAGCTTGATAAATCTCAACAGCTTAATAAAGAAGTGAACTTAACAAATACAGATAATATAAAAGAAGAAGTAAAAGAAATCAAAGATTTGTTAAATAGAGTTATTAAAAATACTAATAAAGAAGAAGAAAAAGATATAGTATTAGAATATTTAAAAGATATTGATATTGATGATGAATTATTAAAAGAAATATTAACTGATAAATATGATAATATAGATGTGTTTAAAACATATTTTAAAGAATTATTAGAAAATGAAATTCAAGTTTGTACTGAAAGCTTAAGTGGTAAGGTAGTTTTAGTAGGACCAACTGGAGTTGGAAAAACCACAACTATAGCTAAGCTTGCAGGAAGATTAGCATTAATAGAAAAAAAGAAGGTTGGTTTAATTACAATAGATACATATAGGATTGGTGCTGTAGAACAATTAAAAACTTATGCAGAAATTATGAATATTCCATTTAAAGTAGTTATAACTTTAAAAGAAATGGAAAATGCAGTTAGTGAGTTAGAAGATTGTGATGTAATATTAATTGATACAACTGGAAGAAGCAGTAAAAATACTATGCAAATATCAGAACTTAGAGCCTTTACGCAAAAAGTAAATGCAGATCATATAGCATTGGTGATAAGTGGAACAACTAAAAACAGAGATATACAAACTATAATAAATGGATATAGTGAAATTGGCTATGAAAAAATGATAATAACAAAGCTTGATGAAACTAGCTCATATGGATGTATATACAATATTATAAAGAAAGCGCAAAAGCCTATAGCATATATTACTACTGGTCAAAATGTTCCAGATGATATTAGGATTCCACTGAAAAGTGAGATTTCAAAACTTATTCTTGGGGAGGAAACTGTATGTTAGATCAAGCTGAAAGCTTAAGAAGACTAGCAAGAGGCGAAGTCCAAGAGGAACAAAAAAGAAAGGCTAGAATTATTACAGTAACTTCTGGCAAGGGTGGGGTTGGAAAAAGTAACTTTGTAGTAAATCTAGCAATTACATTAGTACAAAAGGGAAAAAAGGTTTTAATCTTTGATGCAGATATAGGAATGGGAAACGATGATGTATTAATGGGAATATATCCTAAAAATAGTGTTTTAGATTTAATTAATGGTAAATTAGCAATAGAAGATATTATTGTTAATGGACCAGAAGGGGTTAAGCTATTGCCAGGTGGAAGTGGACTTAATAATATAGAAGATCTTCAGCAAAATCAAAGGGATTTGTTTTTAAAAAAGATAGAAATGTTAGAGGGGTTTGATTACATTTTTATAGATACAGGAGCAGGAATAAGTAGGAGTGTTTTGGCTTTTATAGCATGTTCTGATGAAGTAATATTAGTGACTACTCCTGAGCCAACATCATTAACTGATGGATATAGTCTATTAAAAGCAGTAGATCATTTCAAAATAAAAGATAAAGCAAGCATAGTGGTTAATAAGATTTTAGAAAAAAAAGAGGGAGATCAAACTTTTTCAAAATTTAAAATGGCAGTTAATAGGTTTTTAAAGTTAGATGTAAACTTTTTAGGAGTAGTATATGAAGATCGAAAGCTTATAATGTCTGTAAGGGAGCAGCTTCCATTTGTAATAGGATATCCAAATTGTGATGCAGCTAAATGTATAAAAACTATATCAGAAAAAATTATAGGCGAAAAAAAGGAAACTATGGGAGTAGGAGCTCAAGGGTTATTTAAAAGATTATTTAATATTTTTTCTTAGGGGGTTAGTCATGGCAAAATTAGAACTTGGTATAAATTGTAGAGTAGATGTTTTATGGAAAGAGAATATGTATAAATCTTCAATTCAGGATATAAAGGATGATGAAATACTAATAAGTATTCCGGTATGTGATGGAATTTATTTAACATTAAAAGATGGAAGTGAAATAGAGCAAATTTTTTATGATGATAAAGGAAATGTATTTGGATATAAGAATAAGGTTTTAGGTAGAATAACAGAAAAAGATATACCGTTTTATAGAATAAGTAAGCCTTATGATATAACAAGGATTCAAAGAAGAGATTATGTAAGGGTTAATGTTATACAAGTTATTAATTATATAAAGGAAGAAGAGTTAAAATCAAATATTAGCGGAGAAGAAAAATATGAGCATGCATTGCTTCTTGATTTAAGTGGTGGTGGTATGCGAATTAAGATAAAAGAAGAAATTAAAGTTTCAGATATTATAATTTCAAATTTAACATATGATAATGAAAAAATATCTGTAAGAGGAAAAGTAATAAGAGTTGATAAATCAGAAGATAAGAAATATATATGCGGTATAAATTTTGATGATATAGATAATGGAACAAGAGAAAAAATTATTAAAACGGTATTTACAATAATGAGAAAACAAAGAGAGCTTATTTAAGAGGAGGTCATTAATATGGAATGTCAAAGCCCTATAATTCATAAAGAACAAATAGTCGAAAAGTATATACCATTAGTTAAATATTTGGCTTCTAGAGTTATGCTCGGTAAAACTAAGTATATAGAATATGAGGATTTAGTGAGCTATGGAATTGTTGGGCTTTTAGATGCAATTAATAGATATGATTCAACTAAGGGAATGAAGTTTTCATCTTATGCAACTTTAAGAATAAAAGGAGCCATGATTGATGAAATAAGAAAATGTAGGCCAATTTCAAAAGGAGCTATGGATAAATTAGCCAAATATAATGAGTGTGTTGAAAAGCTTCAAAATAGATATATGAGAGAGCCAAGTTTACAAGAAATTGCA
>OBZR01001140.1_pt1 | contig 10637 bp, 8 predicted proteins | sample 1495541 | NCBI WGS metagenome assembly OBZR01 (sample SAMEA2580240, study PRJEB22360) | human gut metagenome | biome: human gut; feature: human-associated habitat; material: faeces | place: Denmark | collected 2008/2010 | reverse complement strand
GGGTGAGCAACCCCATCATCCAGTTTCTGCTTCTGCGCTGGCTCTACCGGCTCCTGATCTGGACCCGCTTCCTCTGGCAGGTCTCCCGGATCCCCCTCTCCCTCATGCCGACCCATCCCGATCGCAACTGCGGCCTCGGCTTTCTCGGTGGCTCGGCCTACGCCTACTCGCCGCTGCTGACAGCTCTGGGGGCCCAGCTTGCCGGCTTTATCGCCAACCGGATCTTCTATGACGCCGCCGTGCTCACCGCCTACAAACCGGAGATCATTCTGCTCGCCGGCTTCGGCTTGCTGCTGGTGCTGGCGCCTCTGACGGTCTTTGCCCCCCATATTCTGGCGGCCAAGCGTCTGGGACTGCGGGAATATGGCGCCCTCGCCGCCGAGTACAGCCGCAGCTTCGAGCACCGCTGGCTGCGCACCGCGGACAGAGACGGGGAATCCCTGCTCGGCGCCTCGGATATCCAGTCCCTCGCAGATTTCGGCAATGCCTATGCCGTCATCAAGGAGGTCAGGCCCATGCCATTCAGTCGGGACATGTTCCTGCAACTGGTGCTCGCGACTGTGGTGCCCTTCCTGCCCCTGCTCCTCACCCTCTTCTCCTTCGAGACACTGCTCGACAGGCTGGTGGGGGTGATCTTCTGATGCAGATAGGGAAGGAAAAGGTGGCCTGAGACGGACGGATTGCCGTCTCCGGCAAGGAGACACAGCCACCCTGCGCTGAAGCCGAGGAGATGACGGCCCCAATAACAAAAAAGCCCGACCATAAGGTCGGGCTTTCAATTTGGCGGTGAGGGAGGGATGATTCGCCACTGCGTGGCTCACCCCTTCGGGGCGGCCGTTGGCCGTTCATCGCAGCAAGCTGCTCTGCTCGAACCCGGCGAGGGTTCTCACCCTCCCTCCATGGGCATCAGATTTTGCTGTGCCACCAGATGCAAAAAACCGACCCTGAGGTCGGTTTTTCAATTTGGCGGTGAGGGAGGGATTCGAACCCTCAATCTAGCATGTCAACGCACAAATATAACCTTAATTTTCAATGACTTACGCCATCACTGCCGACCATAAAAACAGTGACATTGACTCAAGCTATTGCCATAAGTTTTCTACATCCTTTATAAAGAGAAACTATGGAATGTCAAGAACATGAGCATGCTTTCTGACTATCAAAATAATGTTGTCGTTTCCTCTGAATGACAAGTCGATTCACGTCCCCGTGAACTCCTGCTTTGCGGTAACGTTTGGTTAAGGGGCGGGTTTTAGCCCGTCCAAGCGAGCGGAGCGAGCGATTTGAACCATTTGTTAGACGTCACTTCTCGCACGTTCACTTTCAATTCGTTCTTTAAGCACTTGCTTCTCAGCTTTTCTGTCCTCGCTATCAAATACGTCAGCGCGAATACGCCTAAAGCCGGTAGAAACATGGTGTAGGTCTTTTTGAAGCTTTTCCAGGCTGAGCGCGATTGAATATAAATGCGGCTTGCCAAGTTGATAAGTTCCTTTATGTTCAGACATGTCGATTGTTAGTGTTTCTTTATACTTCTTGCCAGTGGAACCTTGATATTCAATATCAAATGCTATGACGGATGAAATTTTTCCGTCATGGTCATTGGTCATTTCCGTGTAGTGGGAAAGACGCGGTTCCCCCGGACTTAAATATGAAAGGCCAATTTTGAAAAAATTTGTCTTTGTAAACTCGTTGATTAGCTTCTGGGCTGACTCGCCGCCTGACACTACTTTGGGAGTAAATTTGATATTTAGAGCCGGGCCGAGGCCAATGTTCCGGATGTGAAGACGGACTATGTGCACTGCAATGTCAAGTGATTGAAGCGATATTTCGATTTTTGGTTCGGTTTGAACTTGGCGCATTTTCCTTGTTTCTGAGACCAGCAGCCAAGTGAGGATGGCGTATACAGCCGTTGCTAGTGTTACTACCGCAGAGAATATAACTGTTAGCGCCGCAGAGTTTTCATTGAGGAATTGCAGTATGTCGGCCAATGTAATTTCCTTTGACGTCTAACGTTCAAGGTCAGGGGCGCTGCGCGGCTTTATCGCGCAGCGTCCCCTGCACCGCAGGGTTGGGCATCTCGGGCTCGCGCATTCGCATTTCCAACCAACGCTTAATGTGCCATTCGCGGTTGATGTCACGAAAATCGAGCCAATCAAAGTAGAGATATCCATCTCGGGACCGCAAGCTTGGAACTCGGATATAGCCGATAAATCCCTCTACTCGATCAGGATTGCGAAAACTAGTCCTGTAAACCAAGTCACCTGTAACCGTGAACTTTGAAATGACGATCTTTCCCGGCTCTTCCTGATGAGTGAGAAACCAGACATGTTCGTCGCAAAGCACCCGCACTCCCATATTGAATTGCGCCGTTCGCGAATAAGGCGCGGGCTTGTCGCCTGTTCTGTCATTGATGAAGCGCTGACCTTTCATGTAATCGTTCGGATCCGTTGGTCTGAACAACGCCTTGCATCCGCTTTCACGCTTCGGGTCGTACGTTAGAGTCGACCAATCATCCCCAAGGGAAATACGATCCGGCGTGTAATTTACTTCTTTAAGGATTTCCGGCGAACCTTCGATAGGGGCCGGCAATGCCTCTTGTGGCGGTAGCGCGCGGGGCGGACGGCAATCGTCGCGCCTTCGTTCATTGAGATGGCTGTTCTTATATGTGTAATTCCACTCCTCGTAGTTTCTCGGGATTACTCGCTGAAAGAACCCAGCAGACCCCCGCTCTACCTTGGACATCCGCTTCTGAATGTCGTCCGGCGACATGTCTCTCCGAGCGCGACCGCCACGCCGCTTCGCCTGAATTGCTTCGTCTTGGGCGTCGAGTTTGCCAAAGTCAGGATAGTCCGGAGAAAGGTTGGCCTTTCGTAGCACGTCGGGCGCCTTCGCACTAGGAACCGGCGACCACTTCCCTAGTAACCCTGACTCGTACTTGAGGTAGATGTATGGGAGTTCTGGACATCCATAGACGGCTTCTGTCTTCTTGCTACTTTGACCATTCACCACGAGATATGGAATTCCGTTTACGAAATCCAGAAGTATTGGATTGTAATACTGCTCGCCTTGCCAGGTAATCGTTTCCCCAGTGTCAGGGTGCTTGAACCTAATCCAGAACTTATCCGGCCAGCTTGCGAACAGTTTCATGCTCGCTTCATCGCCCGAAATGAATTGGAATGTATAGCCTACCTCCCGCTCTACCTTTACCTCTCGCCCATTAGAGAGTACGGCGTCTTCACTCCATCGTTCCGTGCGGGTTGAGAATGCCATCGCTGAGGAGCATATCGTCCAAAGCAGCAATAGGAATATCTGGCGCCAGCGTGAGATAGCAATCATGGAGAGTCCCAACAGTGATTAGATGGAAGGCGGTACTAATCCGTTAACAGATCCTTCCGTATAACTCCGCTCTGCTCTGATAGTCGCCACGAAAAAATCAAATTAAATCAGAACATTACCAGTGTTCCTCTGATACTTGAACGTATTCGCTTGACCTCCTCTTTTTTGCTCTATCATTACTGCTGTATATAAAAACAGTATAGGGGGCAGCCATGGAAGGCGCCAGCAACCCCGCCTGCGTGAACAGGTTAGGACAGTGATGCGTTTACATCACTACAGCATCCGTACTGAAAAGTCCTACTTGTACTGGATCCACAATTTCATACGCTTTCATCAACTGCGACACACGCAGGAAGTCGGTTCTGCTGAGGTCAATGCCTTTCTCACCCGGCTTGCCGCCGAACGAAAATGTGTTGCCGATTGACAACCAGGAAATTAGTACAGCCACCATGTTGAGTAACGGGTAGCAACTCGCTTACCTATCTCATCAGGCAAGGCTACCGCCCCTGAGTTACAGCCCTCAGCCCGCTGCTGTTAACCAACATGGTGTCACGAATCGCTCCCATGATGCTTCCCAGAGAGATGGATTTTCGTTTGGCTATCTTAGGGGAGTAGATCGAGACATGGAAAGAGGAAATTGACAAAAATATGAGCAGGCGCAATCAATTAGTGACCGACTGCTGTGTTAAACTGGCAGCTTGGTTAGCAGAGGATACGGATATTTCCCTCACCCAGACCCTTTTGCTACAGGGTGAATCACCCCGACTTCTTTAGACACGTCTAAGCCATTCAGGGCTGATCCCGCGTCAGTAACTTGGCCGACGGGTCTCTCCTAACGGGTTCAAAGTGGATAGCTCACACTCTGAGATGAATTCTGATTGTGCCGTGCCCACCGGCCCGGCCTCCCTTGCTACGCCACGTCTTGACCTGCGTAGCTAAACTCTGGATCGTATATTCACATAGAACGCAGTGCTATGTGGAATTTATGAAAGTAAAGACGGCTTTCCGATGAGATGCCTTTTTACAAATGGCGATAAGGAGGAGAGCGCACTGAAAAAGAGGCAGCATGAAGTTCAATCCCAGCCAATAAAATAAAAAAAACCGTTTTTTGTTTTCATGAGAAAATTCCTTTTTGGTTTGAAAACAAACGGGGGGGCTAGACTTTTTAAAATGAATGCCTGATGCTTTCATACCTACTTATTTTCGAGATGTCAACCGATGAGGATAAGAGTAGATTTATCCTCATCGAGCCGGGGGATTGTTAAGGGGGTGCAATATGTCACATGCAATACTTATATATATGTAGTTCATTGCACCATTGCATCCAATTAATTGGCGGATGTGGATGAATCTGCTAAATGTGCGATAGCAATGCTATCTGTTAATACATATTCAGTCCGTTCAGATGTCGCCCCCCTTGTCACCCAACCATTATCGACACATTTTTTTATGTAATTTTTTGCCTGCCGTTCTTTTACAGAAAAATACTGACAAAACCTCTTGGTCAATGTGGTGGCAGAAATCGCCGCTTGGCCTTCCAGTGCCTCCAGCAGCCCATCCATCAGCCTGTCGCGCTCCTCCCCGATGGCACTGACTAATGTCAGCCCAATACGATTAAGGAGTATTTCGTCAGGTGTTTCAACCGCCCTCGCACTGAACGTCAGGCTGTAGCGAGCGCCTTGCCCCTCTCGCGTCCCCAGTGAGATGACACCATCGGCCTCACCATGAATCGAAGAAGCTCCTCGCATGCTCATTACGCCAGTGTTAGCACCACCTGCATTAGGAGATACCTTTCTTGCGTGATGAACGATGATGTGTGCAGCGGAGCCGCTGATTTTTCGAATAGCTCGCATCACCTGACCCATTTCACGATTGTCGTTTTCCGTTGCATTATGCATCCGAGCGAGGACATCCCAGATGATCAAATCCGGTTGAATGTCGTTGACAATATCTAATATTGCTTGTGATGCCATAGGATCTAATACATCAGTCGATTTATAATCGCCGCACCGCAAGAATGTTTTAATGTTTTTTGCATCTCCCAAGTTGGTCTGTGCCGACATGGTGTAGTACCGCTGCCAAAACAATCTGTCATTGACCTCAAAATCCATATACAATACGAGCGCTGGCCTTTTAATTTCCCAATTTAAAAATACACTACCGCTGGCTACAGCCAAGCCCAACTGCGTTGCAAGCAGCGATTTACCCGTTTTGGGCGAGCCATTAATAATCCACTGTTCGCCTTTTTCAATCAGATTATCCACCACCCAATTAGGGCTTTGCTGGCTGGAAATTAATCCAGCAGCAGGACTGAAATTATAATGCTTTTCATTATTCATAAATATACCTATATTATTGTGGTGACTTAGTACTGTTGATATGTCTCATCGTTTACAAATATGCATAAGCTAATCATGCGTATATGTATAATTAACTACCCCGTGTTGTTGCAGATACAGTGCTTTTATGTCTGGTATTGCGCTATCAATATGAAGGCCATGGATGATCAGGTATAAAAATGCCACCAATAATGGCGGCATTGGTCGTCTGTTCTCGATTAGCAAACGAGTCCTAGAGCCCGCAGGCGTTCGAGCGCCTTATCCTGTGCATAGTTCGAATAATCCGGTTCCTGAGTGATCCGAGCAAGACGCTCAACCAGCCGCCTGCCACTTTCATCGAGCCTCACAGACACATCGAGCAATGACACTGTGTATTGAGTGTTACATGCCGATGCCAACGCAGCAGCCAGCACCCTGCTAGATCCGGTGCGCGGGTGTTCTGAAATGATTGCCAAAATTTCGTTTAGAATTTTCATCTCTTTCCTCGATTTAGTTAAACAATATGGTGCCTTATCGGCTGTCATAAATTCTGCTGGTTAGATGCTGGTTGTGATGTAAATGCCCTCGATTGATCAGCACCAAGCGATGTTATGGCTGCGTTTTGTGTAATAACAAATAATCATCTAAACAGTTTTTATGGAGGGTATTGCGCCATCAATATGGATGACCGTCACCGATATATAGGCGTCAAGGTAGTTCTTCCTCGTGCCTCGTCAGACTCCACCTGGACACCTATATCCGGCTCATGTCATGCCATATTGACCGCTTCATACCCTCCATAAAAATGGGTTCTCCACCCCACTCCGGTCGCTGCGCAACCTACGGGGGTTCCGGGTTCGCTACTCTCACCACACCCACATACTTACGTGCGTAAGTATGGTTTTCAATAGCGTGCTTACGGTTGTATTTCTTTGCGTACTTACGATTGTTTTCATGGCGCACTTACGTGCGCATTCGTAAGTGTCACATGTTATATTTACGCCAATGAAGATCATAGTTAGGTGTTTGTATTTTCTAGCATGTTTATTTTGTCGAGTGATAGTGGATCTGATTATCGCGAAAGACCATCATCTTTTTGTTTATTTCTTTTTATATAGGCAGCCATCCCGGTTGATTTATCTTTCGCATTTGAACCCTCATTTGGCTCGACTACCAAAATTGGAGTGCTCGGCTGGATGTAATTTTTATTATCTTTAGACCGCACGCTATGAGTCACTCTAATATGGCTCAGGTCAGCATCAGCAGGACAGCTCGGCAAGCGCCCTCCTTTTGCTGATTTTCGATTTCCGTAACGATCAATCGAGGCTGTCGCTTGGTGCCCCATCAAATAGGCAATTTGTAAACGCCCCATACCTGATGCCTTGAGCTCCGAACCCATTTGATGACGCCAGCTATAAAATGTAGGGAGATGTTTGCGCTTCGGCCATAAATTCTTCCCCGCAGCGCGTAGTTTGTCTTGTAGACACCCAACATTTACTTTTTGTGCTAATGTAACAAGCATATACAACGTCAGTGCTGTTATTCCATCCAGCTGTAACACTCTGTCAGCTCCGCGTGTACCATGATGGCTCTTTTTTGCTCCGATAACAGTTAGCCGATTACTATCGACTGTTACGCCAGCCAGCTCTGTGGGTCTGATACCGGTGAGTTTGAACAGTTTAATCGCAGCCACCATGCACTTATCATTCCGTGCATTAAAATAGTCAATAAGCGCAGTTTCATCTTCTGCTGCGATCGACTTAACTCGAGTCTGCTTCTGTTTAACGGAAAGCGTGCTGCCTTTGGCTGTGACTGGGTTATGCAATGCTAGAATGCGTGTAGCTGCATCGTCATATCCTAAGGTGCGTTGATGATGTGCAAGAGCCCCGCGTAGGCGACGCCAGTAGGCGGGCCGATATTCAGGAGCACAAGCCAACAATTCATCTGAGATATTTTTAGCAGTAAGTTTGATACATTTTCTTTCCAAACGAATATAAAAATGCTTTGCAATCTTTTCATATTCAATTTTTGTTTTATCAGTCGCCATCATCTTTCCTTAGGCTCTTAACGGCCCTTATTTAACGTGTTATCTAATCAATAATATATCGATGTGAATCACAGTAGTTATCGCTAATCTGATTGAGAATGCGGTTCACCAACATGTATGTTTTTCATTGATTGAGCAACCAGCCCTAATAAATATTGCTGAATTTGTGGGTCGGCAATTAGTTTAGTCATGTCCAGTTCTGAGTTGTTGGCCGGAACCAGAGCCTGCGTCTCATTAAGGCGGAAACAACGAGCAAGAGCGTTTTCGGCTAATGTTTTGAAATCCGCAGCATCCTCAACTAACCATTTTCCATAATGACGCCTGATCATTGCGGTACTTGTATGCCCCATCTGTTTGGCAATCCATTCGATATTAACACCTGCGGACAACAGTTGACTGGCATAGGTATGTCTAAATTGCGATGGCCCTCGGTAGGCAACCCCCGCTGTGGCACAAAACGGCTCAAAAAAATCCTCTCTGAATTCATCGACGCTGGTGTATTGACGTCGTTTATCCGGATAATAGGCTAATAAAGTCCGGCGCAGTTTGATCCGCGTACGATTGTCAGCACACATGACCGAAATCGCTTTCTCTTTGCGATGCCTAGCATGCTCCAGAAGGGTGCGTAGTGCCTGCACCGCGGGGACAGTCAACTCGACTATTCGGCAGGAGCTTTTGGTTTTCGGTGTTTTATAGCAACCATCTACCAGGGCCAGATCAACACGCAGTGTGCGTTTATCCAGGTCGATAGCCTCACGGCTAATTGCCAACAATTCGCTGATCCGCAGTCCAGTGGAAATACCAACCTGGATTATTGCTGCACCAATAGGGTTGATATGTTGATGTGCAATAAATAACTGGATCTCTGATTGCAGGAATGGCTGAGGCTCTACCACCTCAAATCGACAATTTTTGACATGACACATCGGATTGATTTTTATAATGCCATCTCGATAGGCCCTGTTAAATACCTGTCGCATAATGTCAATATATTGATTGACCGTGTTTCCTTTGAGGCGTTTTAGCAGTTTGGCAATATACATTTCGATGTCGGTTGCATTAATATCAACCAGCTTCTTTTTTCCCCATTTACGGATAAGCTGCATGGCTTTTCTACACAAAACATCATAGGTTGCGTCTGATACCTGTTGGTATTTTATGTTCAGGTGTTCCTCTACTGCGGTTTTGAACGTTTTTTCACGAGGATCTGATTTTAGATTCTTGTTGTTTTTCATGTGCACCCTGTTTTTATTATTATAATTTCGCGCAGGATTACACTCAGTAAAAACCAAGTCAAATAAAAAGTGAAACCTAACAAAAACTAATTTAATGTCAACCTTCAATATATTTGAAATAAATAAATTGTCAAATTAATGACCAGTAACAGCAGAAGCAAGCCATACTATTTTAATGATGAAAATCAACATGTTACCTTGCCAGGTGAGCAAGTGAGTATACCTCACCCACTCAAATGCCTATTTCGCCTGATATTCAAAAATCGATTAAATCGCTGGGGATTAACTCGATTTTTTCTCGCAGCAACGCAATACCTAGTCGCTTGCCGTAGCGCCCAAACGTCAGGCCATTTTTACTGTGTCCCGCAAGTTCGGCCACAATATGCTCAGCAACGTCCGCCTGTTGCAGCTCATCGATAAACGTGTGTCTCATCCCGTAAATGGTGGGGCGGCCCTGACCTACGATGCCAGCATCATTGAGGTGGCGTTGGAAGCGACAGGTGATGTTATGCGCCCAGTCGTCGTCTTTGCCTGATGGTTGGTCATCGAACAAAAATACCTTCCCTTGACTGCGACGACTCTCCACATAGTCCAGGAATTGATGTCCGATCAACGTACTGTGTAGTGGAACGGTACGGTACGCATTGACGGTTTTGAGCTGCTGATCCACCTCTCCCGCATCGACCATCAGACACCAAATCCCCTCAACCTGTTTGATGTTCTGAGTTTTGAGCTGGCAAGCCTCGGAGGGTCGCAGCCCGGCATACAGGCACAGCAGGGGCACCCACCAGTCTTGAACTCTCAATTTTTTGCCTTTCTGGGATTGTTTGCTGCGCAGGCTGGCAAACAGCTGAGCCAGTTGAGGGCGATGCCAGCGCACTCGCTCCTCATCCGCCCGTTTGTGCGGCTTCTTGCCTGCCGTCAACCCATCAAAAGGGTTACGGCTGCAATAGTCCAGCGCCACGCACCAACGGAAGAACTGTTTCAGGGCGGCGAGGTAATCCCCTTTGGTTTTGAAACTGAGGTTGGTCTTGCGCAGCAAGATGTTGCGATACTCCTGTGCCAGTGCGGGCGTCACCTCATCAATTTTGACGCCTTTGGCCCAGGTGACGAAGGCGTTGATCCGAAGTTGGAGCTGGCCCACCGACCTATGCTGGATCCCCTCACTGGTTTTAGTCTCGATGAATCTCGCCAATGCGTGGGTGAGCATGATCCCACTGCTGGGGCAAGCTGAGGCATCAACAGAAGGTTCACGTGGTGTGGAAGGTGTTTGAGGAGGGATGAACCCCGCAGCTTTGAACGCGTCTAGATCGGCGCGGATCCAGCGATAGAAACTGCGAGGGGAAGTATCAGCAGGGGTAGCCGCGATAAGTGCGCGAGTACGAGCTGCCACAGCCAGGTTTCGGTCTACAGCGAGCTGACGATCTTTGGTGCAAAGGGAAGTGCGGATAGCGAAGGGCAAGCCACGGTCACGTAATGCCTTAGGCAGTGGGAGACGAGTGTAGTAGGTGCCGGAGGCATTTTTACTCAGATACATGATTGTTCCACCCAGTTGATCCAGGAAAAAAATCACGCAAGTCTAGAAATGAAAAAACCCGTTGAAATTCAACGGGTTATATTTGGCGGTGAGGGAGGGATTCGAACCCTCGATACGTTGCCGTATACACACTTTCCAGGCGTGCTCCTTCAGCCACTCGGACA
>OBZR01001138.1_pt1 | contig 10663 bp, 21 predicted proteins | sample 1495541 | NCBI WGS metagenome assembly OBZR01 (sample SAMEA2580240, study PRJEB22360) | human gut metagenome | biome: human gut; feature: human-associated habitat; material: faeces | place: Denmark | collected 2008/2010 | reverse complement strand
CTATAAACCCATTTGTTGCTCTTGGTATAGCGATCGCAGCCATTGTTGCTGGTTTAGTTTATTTCTTCACTCAAACAGAAACAGGGAAAAAGGCTTGGGCTAGTTTTGTAGACTTCTTAAAGAGTGCATGGGACGGAATAGTTTCATTCTTTAGCGGTATTGGTCAATGGTTTGCTGATATATGGAACGGAGCAGTTGACGGAGCTAAAGGTATATGGCAAGGCTTAGTTGATTGGTTCAGCGGAGTTGTGCAAGGTATTCAAAATATTTGGAACGGAATAACAGGGTTCTTTACAAACTTATGGACGACTGTTGTTACTGGAATTCAAACAGCATGGGCAGGAGTTACAGGGTTCTTCACAGGGTTATGGGACGGAATAGTAAATATCGTTACAACTGTATTTACAACTATCGCAACTTTAGTAACAGGAGCTTATAACTGGTTCGTTAAAACTTTTCAGCCTTTAATTAGTTTTTATCAATCTATATTTGGTTTAATTGGTTCGATAATTAACTTAGCTTTTCAACTTATCTTGGCTGTGATTCGTGGCGCTTATAAATCAGTTCTTGACGCATGGCAAGGCCTATCAGCTTGGTTTAGCGGAATATTTAACGCTGTTAGGTCAGTAGTTTCAACAGTATTTAGTGCTATTGGTGGCTTTGCTGTTTCAACCTGGAACGTAGTTATGTCAGTATGGAGTGCTATTTCTGGTTTCTTTAGTAGCATATTTAATGTTGTAAAAGGAGTTGTATTTAGTGCTTTTAGCGCAATCGGAAGTTTTGCTTCTAGTGCTTGGGGAGTAGTTTCATCAATATGGAGTGTAGTTTCAGGCTTCTTTAGTGGCATATTTAACTTTGTTCGTAGCGTTGTTAGTGGAGCATTTAGTGCTATTGGTGGCTTTGCTTCAAGCGCTTGGTCAAGAATTTCAGGTGTGTTTAGTGGGGTAGGTAGCTTCTTTAGTGGAGTGTTCAATGGTGCAAGAAACGCAGTTAGTGGAGTGTTCGGCGCCTTTGGTGGGTTCGCTTCTAATGCTTACAATGCAATAACAGGAGTATTTAATGGGCTTGGTGGTTTCTTTAGTAGAATATTCGGAGGAATCAAGAACACGATAGACAGCGTTCTGGGTGGTGTAACAAATACAATTAACAATATATCAGGAGCTATTAATGGTATTGCTGGAAAACTTGGCGGACTATTCAAAGGTTCTATGGTAGTAGGCTTAACAGATGTTAACTTATCTTCTAGCGGTTACGGTTTAAGCACTAATAGCGTATCAAGCGACAATAGAACGTATAACACATTTAACGTACAAGGCGGTGCTGGTCAAGACGTTTCTAACTTAGCACGTGCAATCAGACGAGAATTTGAACTAGGGAGGGCTTAATGGTAAGACAGTACAAAATACATACCAACTTAGACGGAACAGGTGACAAAGTTTGGGACGTTACAAACGGAAAAGTTAGATTTTACCAGCCCTCTAATTTAGGGTTACAATCAACTAATAATATTTGGCAAAGTAATGGTGTTGGAGTAATGGGAACACGCTCAATCACTCAACCACAAATAGAGTTTAAGCTAGAAACGTTTGGCGAAAGTTTAGAAGAAAACTATCAATTAATGAAAGACTTCGTAAATGATATTATTAGCAAAAAATTCGTTACACTTGAATATCAAACAGAAATTTTTCAGGTATATGCTGATTTAGCTTTAGCAGATGTCACAAAGACAGAGGGTTACGGTAAAAATGGAACTTTCAGCGAAAAGATAACTTTTGATGTAATCACAAAGTGGTATACTTACGAAAATTTAACTTTTGACAAAATACAAAATGGTAAAGTTATTGCTGGAAAGTCAAAAATTTATGGTGGAACAGCACCAGGATACTATAAGTATATCGAAGGAGTTTCTTACACTTATTATGGAGAAACAAATATAGAACGTTTAAGTCGCTGGGATATAAAAGATGAAATATTTAGTTTTATGGGGATATTATATCCGCAACTTCCTAAAACACCTACTGGAGTTAGATTTTTAGACGATATTGGAAATGAATATACTGCAATTGTATTTAAGACGGAACAGTTGCAAAACTATATTTTAATCAATACAGATGTAAATGATGAAATTTATCAAGGCTGGAACGGTACAACTCCATTGAATCTATTCCCTGTAATGGACTTCGAGAGATACAGAACTCGTATAATTGAAAAAGGCCAAATGGAGCTAATCAACTTAAGTAAGGCAGAGTTTAAAATCAAGAGAAAGGCGGACTTCGTTTAATGTTAGAAGCTAATGTTTATGATAACTTTAATCCGAACTACTATAATCTTGCCTTTAGCCTGCCTAATGGTAAAAGAGAAACGAGAGGTCTACCAATACCAAAGGCAAGATGTCAAGTTATTAACTATGAGTTATGGGAAACGGGTTATCTTTATACTTCATCAGCTACGTTGACCGTTTCGGTAGAAGTTGGGGATATTGTTCAAATTCTTTTTCCTGAAGTTGTTCCAATTGAGGTGACGCTAGGTAAAAAAAGAAACTTAAACTTAGATATGGTTTATCTTGTGACAAGCGTAGATGAAAGCAACAAAGTCACGTTAAAGAACTATTTTTGGGCAATGATTGAAAGTCTTGATGTTCCGAATGCAATAACTAAAACGACAAACTCCGCTATCATTGACTATCTAATTGACCCTAATAAAAATAATTTAATGAGTTATGGTTATTTCTTTAATTCAACTATCTTTGCTGGAAAGGCTACGATTAACCGAAAAGCGGAAACTTCATCAGCTCATGACGTAGCAAAAAGGATATTTTCCAAGGTTCAATTTCAACCAACTACAACCATTCAACATGCTTCATCTGAAACAGACCCTAGAAACTTGTTATTCATTAACTTCGCTTCTAGAAACTGGAACAGAAACAGAATCACGACAAGGGTAGATTTTAAACAACGTGTAGCAATGGACACGGAAACAATAGTAGAACGTTCAGCTCATAATTTTGCTGTTGTGTTTATCAAAAATAAGGAAGCAGACGACTACATAGACCCTCCTAAAATGTACACAGCAAAAAATAACGGCGATGTCATTGATTATAGCACTTATCACGGAGACGGAACGGACTTGCCAGAAGTAAGAACTGCAAAAACATTATTTTATGATAGAGATGACCACGGAAACCCTCCTGATATGTCTACTATTAAGGCTGAAATTTCTCCCTCTACAATTGTCACAAGGTTAATCTTTAATCAAAATGAGCTTTTACCTTTATATGTTAATGACTTGGTAGATATATGGTATGAAGGTAAATTATATTCAGGATATATAGCTGACAGAGTTAAAACAGAGTTCAATGATAGACTTATCTTTGTAGAAAGTGGAGACAAACCAAATGTTATATGAGTATGTAGCTACTTATGGTGACAAATATAGAATAGATAGCTTTAAAGGGCATAGAGAACTTCGTAAAGACCACTTAGAACTTTTGCCAGCTAAAGTATACTATAATAGCAAAAACACGCTTAGAATCGAAACTGCGCTATTGTATGAGATAGGTCAATTTGTATCAATTGGTGGTTATCCTTATGGTGGTAGAAAATTTAGATTATTAGAGCTATCAATTACTGATAACCCAGTTTTAGATAAAGCAAAGATAATTTCAAGAAAGGTTAAAAATGACAATTAAAAATTACACGTTTTTTAGTCAAAATGGTACAGAGTTCCCGGTCGGTTCTAATAATGACGGAAAACTATACATGATGTTGACAGGAATGGACTACGGAACGATTAGACGCAAAGACTGGACAAGTCCGTTAAATACAGCTCTTAACATTCAATATGTTAACACATCAATCGTTGCAGGCGGGAGGTATTTTGAACTATTAAACGAAACAGTAGCTTTAAAAGGGGATTCAGTTAATTACATTCATGCAAATATTGACTTAACTCAAACTGCTAATCCTGTCAGTTTATCAGCCGAAACCGCAAATAATAGCAACCGTGTTGATATAAACAATGGTTCTGGCGTTTTGAAAGTTTGTTTTGATGTTGTTGTAACTTCAGGAACTGGAGTAACAAGCACTAAACCAATTGTTCAGACTAGTGTTTTAGATAGTATTTCTGCAAATAATATATCACTTAAAGGTCCAATCAATTTTCCAACTCAACTGTTGACAGTTCAAACCGCTCCTGGTTTGCAATTGCAACTTACTAAAAAGAACGATGATTTAGTAATTGTTAGATTCCTTGGTAGTGTGGCAAATATAAAAAAAGGACAAACGATGTCTAGAACGTGGGTAGATGAACCATTTCGTCCAGCTGTTGTTCAAAGTCTTATTGGTCATCTTGTTGGAAGAAATAGTATTTTCCATATTGATATAAACCCAGATGGTAGTATTACTTGGTGGGGGGAAGATATTGGTAGTAACCCTTTGTCGTCACGTGGTAACGCAAGCTACTTTATCAAATAACAAAATAGAAAGCAAAACAAAATGGTAACTAGAATGATTTTAATAACTATCTTAATTTTGGCGATTCTTTTCGCTACGTGGGTCAAAGATAGAGAAGCGATGAACCCACCTTTCAAACGTAGACTTGTGATTGATTTGACGGTAGTCTTCGCGCTATGGATTTTATATGCAGTCTTTTACTTTACACAAACACCCTCAACTTCTGATATCGCCAAAACTGTGATTAATGTAGGTTTATTGTACTTTGTAGGTCAATTTATTTATTTAATCGCAAAAATTAGCCCTATGTTTGACGGTTTGGTTAAACTTATGAAAAAGAATGGTGTAAGTGTTCCTGAAGCGGAAGAAGAACAAACGGAGGATAAAAAAGAATGAATATAACTAATGCTGGTGTACGTGGGCATAATCCTACTGGGGTTGTAATTCACAATGACGCTGGTTCAAACGGTGCTAATACTGGTTTCTATAATAACTGGTTACCTAATCATAACCCTGAAAATGGCTTTGCTCATGTTTATATTGGAAATGACGGAAGATTGCAGGCTTCTGACTTCTCTAACATGGCATGGCATTGTGCTAACTCGTACGGTAATGCAAATTATGCAAGTTGGGAAGTATGCCAGTCAGAGGGCGATTTAACCCAGTTCTTGAGAAATGAGCAAGCGGTACTAGATGACGTTGCTAAGTACATGAAACAATGGGGACTAACTCCTAATCATGATACTGTGAAGCTACATCAAGAGTTGTCATCTACTTCATGCCCTAGACGTTCCGTAGAGGTACATGGTGGCACGGTAGAGAGTTGTCGCTCATACTTTATCGCAGAACTAAATAAACGCCTTACAGGACAAACTGGGGGCTCTAACAATAACACAACAGAAAGCGGAGAAATTGAAATGTTTCTAATTAATTGTAAAGACACTAAAAATTGGTATGTATGCAATGGAGTATCAGCACGACATATTAAAACAACTCGTATGCTTGGCGGTTTCCAAGGTAAATTTGGAGCAATCAAGTTACCAGAAACTATTATGTATCAAGATGAATTTGAAGCAGAGTATGGAAAAGTAGATTAATAAAAAAAGGCCACCTTAATTGGTGGTTTTCTTTTGTAATTGAAGATAACTACTCTCCTTTTTGTGCTTCAATTGCTTACCTGATTAACAGCTTCAATAATATTATTGCCAGCATTTATTAGAATTTCATCACTTACAGTTACATTCTTTCTTGAAAATAGTTCGTTCTCAATCTTCATAAAGTGCATTGCTTTAGCTAAAAATTGAGCTGATGTTTCATAATAGATTGTTTCTAGTTCATCATCTGAAAGCTGTGTTAAGTCATCGTTAGCAAAAGTTGTGAGTTTTCGCTTAATCTCTTTGCCGTTGTCATCTTCTTCTACGTAAAAACGTTTCATCCATTCATACCTCTAATTTCAAATTTTTCAATAATATACCTTTTAGATCCTAACTCAAAGCTCACTAGATAATTATTAAAAGGGTCATTCTTGTTCAAGTCATTAGCAATCTTTCTAGCTGTTTGCTGTGGATATTTTGACCTATTTATTTTACTTGTATAATTGTGTAGTATCATCTCATTTCCTCCCTTTGCATTCTACGCTTCAAACGTTGCTTATATAGATATTCTTTGCTTGGCTTTAAGCTATATAATAACTCATCTAGTAAGTCCATGGCTTCTCCGCCTGTTCCTGAATTATTCATCTTTTTAAGTGTAAGCTCGTGCATTTCATCATCATTGAAAAACATAGTGAGATAAGGGAATGCTACGGTATTAGGTAAGCTCAAGCGTGATTTAGTTATTCTTAGGTTAGGATATTTACCTGTTTCAGATTTAACTTTTAACTCAAATTGATTTATTGCGATACCTTGTTCTTTAAGTACGCTAGTAATTCTTTCATATACTTCTTCATTTGTCATTATGCTATAACCTCAATTATTTCTGTATGTTTTTTAAGTGTTGGATATGAATTTTCCACTATATCAAACCACTTTTTCGCTTCGTATTTGCTGTAAAACTTACGTGATTTAATTTCTTTTTCCAATATCCAAGATACTGTGTAGTATGTAAATTCATCTTTCATTATCCAATTACTCCTGTCTTAATATTTAGTCTTTGCTGACTTGATAAGTGATATAAATTACACCATTTGCAGTAATAAGCTCTAACTGGTATCTTATCATCTTTATTTCTCTTGTTCTTCTTAGCATGCTGGGCATTCACTATTGAATATAAAGCGCCCATTTTTGTGTATTTGCGTTTTTTACACATATTATTCACTAGCTTTCTTAATCATTGCTTGCTTATAAGCCATAATCGTTCCGTCAAACATAGCACTTTGGATTTCTCCTTGTTTAATAAACCCTTTTTGTTCTAATTGAATTACTTGTTTTGTTAATCCTTTTAGTGTAAATGCTGTTGCTACTTTAATTTTGTCCTTAGGTTTTCTGTTAAATAATTTCATTTGTTTTTTCACCAAAACTTTCTATTTTCGTGTCTTCGTAATTAATTATCAAAAACACTCCATTCATTTATCGTAAATAATTCAAAGCCGTTTAGCTTACTTTGCTTTTCAATTTCTACTTGGTTTCTATCTAGGTCTGTCAGCAGTTCAATTACAGGCATACCATTATCAAGCCACCTGATGACTGTATTAGGTTTAAGTCCGAAATACTTAGCACATTGAGTCTTACAACTAAAGTGTAGCTCTTCTTCCGTTGTAGGGTTATAAGCTACTACCTTTATAGCTTTTTGCATTGCCACTGTTTAACCTCCTTTTCTATAATACTATGATATCAAAAAAAGTTCATACCGTCAAGCATAAACTATTTTTAATTATTTTATTCCTTCCCAGCGTTCAAAATCATCAGCTAGTTCTTGTATAAAGCCCATAATGTCGTCAGTAGTGTACTCTGCAAGCTCATTCTCGTTACTTAAGTTAGCAAGTTCTCCTGCATAGTCTAAGGCCTTGTTACGGTCTTTATCGTAGCTTTCACCCTCTTTCTTGCCAGCTCTTACTAGATACTTCAATACCTGCATTGTATACCACCCTACAAGTTCTTCGTAGTTAAAATTATGTTTCAAGTATTCGTTAAGTTCCACACCGTATTCATTGGCATAGTGCTTATTTGTACCATAATTCATTAGATGTTACCTCCAAGCCATGTAATAAGCAACGTCGCAAGCATACCTATCCAAGTGATAGCGATAAGTGTAAAGCCGACACCTGCAACTATCATTAAAGTTTTTACTGTATCTTTCATTTTGTTCTCCTCTATTTATAATTACATTCTATCAAATTGCTTTTACTTTGTCAAACATTAACTGTTTTTAACCATAAATAATTTCTCACATTTATCATTTCTTGTTCCACCTTCCAAAGTGCTATGTGCTTTATCAAAAGAATATACAACTTCAAAACGTTCATCTGAAATTGAATAACTTGAAATTATCACGATATTGGTTTTAGCCATTTCAAATGCCCAGTCGTAAAATTCTTGACTATCGAATGAATTGATATAACCTTTTTGGTGACTTCCCTCATAAGGAGGGTCAAGATATAATATAGCTCCAGAAACTTCACTAAAATCATGATAACTTTTGTTCGTTGCTTTTATTTTATTTACTTTTTGAAGTCGTTTAAGTTGTTGAAGTTGTTGAAGTTGTTCAAGTTGTAGGAGCCGTGAAAGTTGTTCAAGTTGTTTATGCATTTCTGGCTTAGTGTTAAACCAATTCCAGTCCAGTCCAGAAGTAACTTTCTTATATGTTTCTGTTTGTCTATAACCGCCAAAAACGTCATGCTTTTCAATAATTTCTTTAGCTAGATTATATTTCAAATCTGAAATTCCTTTAGAATACATATAGGATTTCTTATTATTTCCAAAAGAGTTGACTAGTAACTTCAAAAAGTCATCTGTCGTCTTATTTTCTTTCGCCTTAATCTCAAAGAACTCATCACGTGAAATAATAAGGGTTTTAATCCACTCACGGTCTTGCGAAATAACCCGTTCAAATGCGTTGGTTATATCCTTGTCTAAGTCGTTATAATACACTTCTAAGCCATTTAAAATACATTCGGCTGTAATTGCTCCACCACCTCCGAAAATGTCGTATATCGGCTTGTCTGTACCAAAGTTCTGTTTGATAATTTCAACTATTTTCTTGCTTATCTTTTTCTTACTTCCTTGATACGGTAGTCCGATTGGTTTACCTTTTCTGATTTTCTTCTCGTCTAAATTAAGCATTAAAATTCCTTGTCTTTCTAGTTTGATATAATTTATTCCAGTTTTCTATAAGTGCCAGCAATTCAGGTTCATTATATTCAGTAAATAGTTCAATCTGTGATGTATACCAGCAACGTAAACAGCGATCGCAACTATAACAGATGTTTGTATATCCTCTACAACCTTTGCAAACTCCTAAACCGTCACTCGTTGGAATATCGAAGCAATGGCAATATTTTTTGTCATTAAAATATTTTATTTTCATTGTTACCTTTCTAGTTTATTTTATATACTATTATATCAAAAAAACTCTAAGCTGTAAAGCCTAAAGTCTTATGTGATGTTATTGTTCTTTCAATTTATTCTTGAACCAAATAATCAGTTCCATTGTTTAGCTTCCATTTCTTCATTACATTCTTCTGAACAAACCATAGGCTCGTCTAAGTCTTCCAAGCAGTCATATTCTTCTGGAAATACTTCTATTTTTTCTCCACAACATACACATTTATTATAAAATTTCATCATTTTTCCTCTTTCCTTAACTCGATGTACTAAGTATACCAAAAAAACTCTAAGCCGTCAAGCAAAAAGTTTTTATTGTTAATTATTTTTCTTTCAATTTATTCTTGAACCAAATGATTCGTTCTTTGAACCAAGCGTCAACTCCTTCAGGACGTAGCCATTTCCCTTGCTTAACTCCGTTCTTTTCCATGAACTCAATCACTTTAGTTGGAGTTTCTAGGTCGTCCCACATAGTATATTGTTTTGCTGAATTGAATTTACTAAACATTTCAAGTGTTTCGATGTAGCTATCTTTCAAAAGTTCCGTGTCAAGCAATTTTTGGGCTTTCTCAGCACGTTTAGCAAGTCGTTCGTTAGCTTGTTCCAGTTGCTCCTTTTGTCGCTGTAAGCTCAAGTTATGATTGATGTAAGCAATTTGCTGTGCATGTCGTCCAAGTTTTCCTTGCGTGTTAAGCTCAATCAGTTTAGCCATTCCCTCGCCAAGAATTTCATCAGGAACAAAGTTATACTTGTATTTTTTATTTGTGTTTCGTACGTAGTTGTCAAGCGTTTGTTTAATTTTAAGTTTTTTGTGTAATTCTCTTAATGTTGTCAATTTAATACTCCCTCATATATTTTACCAAACTTTAAAGCGTTAATTTTAACTAACTGCTTCAAGTCTGATATGAATTGCTGTTCTCCGTCAAAGTCAAATGGCATTGATACGTTTCCCTTGATCCAAGTGAAAGCTCCGTCAAAGTCTTGTCTTAACAAGCTCATTTTATCCACGATGTCGATAATTTGCTCTTTTTCCTCTGCTGTATACATAAAACCAACTTTCTAGAAAGGAAGTTCTGATTCATCAACTTCAATCGGTTCAGATTTTCCAAATAAGTCCTGTTTAGCTTGTGATTGACTACTATTATCATTAGAGATAAACACTTTTTCAACCGTAGGGAAAACAAAGTTATAATTTACGTATTCGCCCGACTCCTTAGCCTGTACACGACCGCTGACCGTTACTGTGTCTCCTAATTGAATGAAGTCAGGCAAGAAAGCCGAACCGTATGCGACTTTTACGTTAGAACCCTTTTCTTTTTCAAACAATGGGACTGAAATAATTTTCTTATCGCCTTTTGCTGTGCTTACTGTACGTGTATTTTTTTCGTTCGCTTGTGCTGTAACTGTGATAATTGCCATTTAATTATTCCCCTTTTTCTGCTTCTTGCTGTGCTAACCAAATCGTCATGATGTCGGTAATTTCTTTTTTAGTCTTATTTTTCAAGCTGTCAATATTTTGGTATCCTAGTTGTTCAGCTCGTTTGATAAGTGGCTGAATCTCTCTAAGTCGTTGCTTTTCTGCTTCAAGTTCTTTCTGTTCTTCTGTCAAGTCAGGGAGGTCTTCGCCTGAATATATGTATAAACCAAGTCCAAACATAGCTAAATTTTTAA
>OBZR01001130.1_pt1 | contig 10747 bp, 9 predicted proteins | sample 1495541 | NCBI WGS metagenome assembly OBZR01 (sample SAMEA2580240, study PRJEB22360) | human gut metagenome | biome: human gut; feature: human-associated habitat; material: faeces | place: Denmark | collected 2008/2010 | reverse complement strand
CAGGAGACCCAGCAGGGTTTCCAATATGCGGCCGTAGCTCATCTGGTAGAGCGCCACCTTGCCAAGGTGGAGGTAGCGAGTTCGAGCCTCGTCGGCCGCTCCATAATGGAGCAGCAACAGTTGTTCCAGTATGGCCCGGTAGCTCAGTTGGTTAGAGCCCCAGCCTGTCACGCTGGGGGTCGTCGGTTCGAGCCCGATCCGGGTCGCTTCGTCGAAAGTCCTGCTGTTCATCGTGCAGTCTTGCAAACAAGACTGCTGTGATGAAGGCCAGACTTTCTCCTCTTCCACACAAAATCTTGCTTCGCAAGCTTTCGCGGGGACCCCGTTAAAAAACGGGAGGGTGCGAGGGTAAACGCACCGAATATGCGGCCGTAGCTCATCTGGTAGAGCGCCACCTTGCCAAGGTGGAGGTAGCGAGTTCGAGCCTCGTCGGCCGCTCCAAATGGAGCAGCAGCAGTTGCTCCGAATATGGTGACGTGGCCAAGTGGTAAGGCAAGGGTCTGCAAAACCCTCATCCACCAGTTCAAATCTGGTCGTCACCTCCAAAAGATTCCCGGGTGCTGAGGCATCCGGGATTTTTGTTGTTTTGCTCGTTAAATAATCTACTTATTGGGAAAAGCTTGTCTCCCCTCTTCGCTCTGTGCTATGCTAAAAGAATCAGCGCTGTCCATCGTGGTGCTCTGCATCGTTTTGTTCAGCACCCCCATTGAGAGCTATATGAGCTACGCTCTCAACCGCATCTTCGACACCGCCATGGGCGTCATCACAGCGCTGCTGGTCAACTACTTTCTGCCCCGGCCCCGGGTCGTTTCCCTCTGGGAAGGATTCAAAGGGCTGTTCAAGGAAGATAGTAAGGTCTGAATGCTTGACAATCCTCGATAAAACGTATATAATGAAAGCAAGAAAGGTGCTGTCCTGCAAAATGGTCAGCTCCCTCCTAGCAAATCAAAGAAATGACCGCTCAGGTTGGGAAGTCTGGGGCGGTCATTTTCTTTGTCGGTCATCGGAATTATGTTTTGTGCTCGGCTTGTCCCGAAAGACATCCCTCGCGATCATCCATGTCACCTGAATGACACCAATGATCACTGTAGCCAGAAGGCCCAGAAGTACAAGTACAAGATTCAGATCCGTCATAAAGACTCCTCCTTAAACATTCATCATGAACTATCACTCAAAATGTCCGGAGGACGACAAAGTTGGCCTCCTCCGGACGATGTCAGGAGGAAGTCTGACCACCTGCATTTGCAGACAGCACCTTTCAGGATAGAATAACCCATCCATGAATATAGAATAACACACTTTTCGACGATTTGCAATCTGATTCATGCGCCCCGCTCCGGCGGGGCGCTTTTCTTTTGCCCTCCGGCGTGATACAATGGGCATACTATCATTTTCCCTGAAAGGAGGCCGCGCCATGCCTGCCGAACTTCACACCACCCTCACGCCGGACACCCCGGTACGCTATCTCAAGGGCGTCGGCCCCAAGACTGCCGAGCGGTTCGAGAAGCTGGGCATCCTGACCCTCAGCGACCTGCTCTGCCACTATCCCCGCCGGTATCTGGATTTTTCAAAGCCCTACTCCATCGCCGAGGCCCCCGCCGACACCGAGTGCGTCGTGAAGGCCGAAGTGTTTGCAAAGCCCGGCGGGCGCATCCTGCCGGGCGGGCGGCGGATGGAGCGCATCACCGCCGGAGACGATGTATCCAGCCTCGAGATCACGTGGTTCAATAATCCATACGCCGCCCAGAAGCTGGAGCTGGGGCAGGAATACTATTTTCAGGGCATCGTGACAGGCGGGATGCTCCGCCGTCAGATGGTCAACCCGCAGGTGCGCACCGACGTGCAGGTGAAGTCGTCGCCTTTCGAGGCCGTCTACCCCCAGACCGAGGGTCTGACCAGCAGCGCCATCGCCAAGTGCGTCCGCCAGCTCCTCCCCCACGCGGAGCTTCTGCCCGACCCGCTGCCCCCCGAGATGCTGAAAAAATACCGCCTGCTCTCCAAGGCCGACGCCGTCCGGGCCATCCACTGCCCCGCCACCGAGGAGGATGCCTTTGCGGCGCGGCGGCGGCTCATCTACGAAGAGCTTCTGGTCTTACAGCTGGGCATCGGGCGGATGAAGAACCACGGCGCGGCCTCCACCGGCGCGCCGATGAAGAAGGCCGACGCCTCCCCTTTCTGGGAGTCCCTGCCCTTCTCCCCCACCGGCGCGCAGCGGCGGGCCGTGGAAGAGATCCTGACCGACATGTCGGGCGAAACGTCCATGAACCGCCTTTTGCAGGGCGACGTGGGCAGCGGCAAAACGCTGGTGGCCGCTGCGGCCATCTGGGCCTGCATCCGGGCCGGGTATCAGGCCGCACTGCTGGCCCCCACCGAGATCCTGGCCGGCCAGCACGCCGAGAACCTGAACCGCCTGCTCTCCCCCTTCGGGATGCGGGTAGCCCTGCTCACCGGCGGCATGAAGGCCGCCGCACGGCGCACCACCCTCGCCGCCATCCGGGACGACGAGGCCGACCTCATCGTAGGCACCCACGCCATCCTCAGCGAGGGCGTGGAGTTCGCCCGGCTGGGTCTGGCCGTCGTGGACGAACAGCACCGCTTCGGTGTGCGCCAGCGGGGCCTGCTGGCCGAAAAAGCCGCGAATCCCCACCTGCTGGTCATGAGCGCCACCCCCATCCCCCGGACGCTGGGGCTGCTGATGTACGGCGACCTCGACATCTCCATCCTCGACGAGCTGCCGCCGGGCCGCAAGCCCGTCAAGACCCGCTGCATCACCGGCAAAAAGCGGGCCGACCTCTACGGCTTCCTTGATAGAGAAATTGGTTCCGGACGACAGGCGTATATCGTCTGCCCTGCCATTGAGGATGCGGGCGGCAGCGGCCTGAACGCCGTCAAGAGCTACTATGAGGACATCGCAAAAGCCTATCTGCCGGACCGCCGGGTGGGCCTGATGCACGGCAAGCTCAAGCCGAAGGAAAAGGCCGAGGTGATGGACGACTTCAAATCCGGACGTCTGGACGCCCTCGTGTCCACCACCGTCATCGAAGTCGGCGTGGACGTGCCGAATGCGACGGTCATGGTCATCGAAAACGCCGAGCGGTACGGCCTGAGCGCACTGCACCAGCTGCGCGGGCGTGTGGGACGCGGCGCGGCGGAGAGCTGGTGCTTCCTCGTCAGCGACAATGCCTCCGAGTCGGTGCAGAAGCGGCTCAAGTTCCTCTGCTCCACCTCAGACGGCTTCGCTGTGGCGCAGTACGACCTCGAGACCCGCGGCCCCGGCGACTTCTTCGGGAGCCGCCAGCACGGTCTGCCGACCTTGCAGATCGCCGATTTGATGAACGACACCCGCACCCTCCACGCGGCCCAGAGCGAGGCCGTGGCCCTGCTGGCCGAAGACCCGCTTCTCGAGCGGCCCGAACACGCCCTGCTGGCCCGTCAGGTGGAGCAGATGTTCGACAAAGCCGGAACAATGAATTGAGTAACGAAAAAGGACTGCCCGCGGCAGTCCTTTTTCGTTATCTTCTCTTCCACCACGGCTTCTTCTCGCCGATGCTCACTACATCGCAGAAGAGGCAGCGGCTCTTGGTAGAGAGCTGCACATCCTTGTGATGGCAGCCGAAGAACCATTTCTCGTAGGTCGTTTTCATGACGATCTTGTCGAGGAAGAGGTGCAGCCGGTTATTCTCGCCCTCTGCCAGCACACTAAAATCCAGAAATTTGCTTGGCGCGTCGTGGGTCAGCACATAATCTACCTGCCAGCCGTTCGCTTCCAGCGCGGCCTCGCAGCGGGCGTATTCCTCGTCCGAGGGCATCTCCTGCGGCCACCAGTTGACGTGGGCTTCCCGCTCTTCCTTGTCCGGGCTTTCCGCTCCGCCGAAGCAGAGGTACTTCTTCCCTTCCAGCTCCAGTACGCTGCCCCGGCAGACGTGATACACATTGCCGCCCAGCGGCTGCACCAGTCCGCCGAACCGCTCCTCGGTGGGGTACTGTTCCAGCAGGTCATAGTTCTCGTGGCTGCCATCGAGGAAAAGGATGGTATAAGGCCGCTTGCGCAGCCAGTCCAGATTCTTCTGCTCAGCCTTGCTGCCGTCCCACACAAAGCCGAAATCGCCCAGCACAACGACGAAATCGCCCTTGCCGGCCCGGCGCAGCTCCCCGTCTTTGAAGCGGTCCAGCTCGCCGTGGGTGTCGCCCGTAAGATATACCATCCTCTGCCTCCTTTTGCGGAGTGTGAAATCGCCCCAAAAGCCTTGTCACGCTCCGCTAAACCTGTTATTATAAAGTATAAGGCCCTTCGCTGAGCCTGTTTTTGTTCCGTAAGAACGGACAGCACATTTTGTCCGATACTCTATCGCAAGTCAAGAAATTCGTGCAACATCCAAACAGCATATTTGCGATATGCAATTCAACGCTGTTGCTGTTGCATTAAAAAGTTGAATTGCTATAATATATTATCGCTTTTTGAGGAAAATGTCCACATGAAACGTATCGTCACCCTATTTCTGAGCCTTATCCTGCTGCTGAGCTGCCTGTGCGCGCCGGCTTCGGCCATGTTCGACCCCAGCCTCTTCTACGAGGTGCAGGCCAGGAGCGCCTACATCGTCAACACCGACACCAACATCATCGTCTACGACAAGGACAGCTCCCGTCAGGTGCCTGCCGGGGGCCTGACCAAATATATGACCATCGCGCTGCTGCTGACGAATTACGCCGACCAGCTCGACAACACCTTCCAGATGCCCTTCGCCATCTCGGATTACGTCCACAACAGTGACAATGCCGATATGCGCTCCAATGAGACCTTCACCTACCGGGAAGCTGTCTACGCCATGCTTCTGCGCAACGCCAACGAGGCCGCGATGGGCCTTGCCTACAGCCTTTCGGGCGGCGACCTTGCAGGCTGGGTGAGCCAGATGAACACCCTCTCCCAGCGCATCGGCACCACCGGCAGCACCTGGACGGACGCCTGCGGCCTCGACAGCGGCAACGTGACCACCGCCGTGGATATGTACCTCATCCTGCGGTATCTGATGAGTTTTGACGCCTTCGTGGACATCTCGTCGGCCCCCGCCTTCACCATGCCCGCCAAGGAAAAGCACACCAAGAGTTTCGTGCTGCTGAACCAGAACGTCGCCCTCAACAAGACCAGCGGCGGCAGCTTCTACCGCAAATCTATGCAGGGCGGCATGTGCGATGTGATGGCCTACAAAAACGACCACGGCGACCAGAGCTATGTTTCGTGGGCCAATCAGGACGGCTCCACCTATATCTTCTGCATCATGCAGAGCCCCGACACCTGTGACACCTACGGCTACGCCAACCGCCGCCCGGCCCTCTATGAGACGACCCGCCTCATCGACTGGGTGTTCCAGAGCTTTTCCATCCAGCCTGCGCTGGATACCGACCTCGCTCTGGCAGAGATCCCCGTGAAGTATTCCTCCGACACCGACACCCTCAAGCTCTACCCTGACAACAGCATGATGACCCTGCTGCCCTCTTCGGGCGACGGCACCGTGACTCAGAAATACTTCCATCTGCCCGACTATGTCTGCGCCCCCGTCCAGCAGGGCGATGTTGTCGGCACCGTGGAGCTGAAGCTGGCCGGCGAGACCATCGGCATGGTCAACCTCATCGCCGGGCAGGACGTGAGCCGGAGCAGCCTGCTCTACTCTTTCTCGAAGCTGCAGGAGTTCTTCGGCAGCCTCTACCTCAAGGTAGTGCTCGTCGTCAGCGCCATCTGCGCCATCATCTATGTGGCGTGGGTCCTGCTCAACTCCCCCCACACCCGCCATTCCTCCAAAAAAGTCCACCGCTATGGCCGTCCCCGCGACTGAGCCGTGCGGTCAGCTTCTTTTCTGAAAAAGCTGTAAAAAGCAGTTGACAAATACGCCCCCAAGTGGTAATATATACAGGCAGTCCGTGACTGCAAAAAACTGTATATGGGCGTGTTCCCGAGTGGCCAATGGGGACAGACTGTAAATCTGCTGCTTTTCAGCTTCGGTGGTTCGAATCCACCCGCGCCCACCAAACAAGAAAAATCCGAACCTATTTCCGATTGGAGAAGGGTTCGGATTTTTCGTTTTCTTCGGGTACAACAATGAAGGCTCCCGTGGACGGCGCAAACCTCCGATGCCTTGTCATAGACCGTAAGCTGATAACGAGAATTGGAGAATGCGATTATGAAGTACGATGAAAGAGCCTGCAAATTCAACATGGACACCGGGTGCGTGGAACTGCTGCTCCGGGATGGAAGAAAAATTTCCATCGACTGCACCGGGGTCGAGGATGAATTGGACGTGACCATGGCGCAGAGGACGGAATTGGACTACCTCATCTACAACGATCCGTTGGGCTATGCGGATTTGATTCTGAACGGTGACCCAGAGGAATATTTGAAAAATGCAGCCGGGAGCCATGGGCTAGAAGATTGAGGGCAAAAAAATAAGAGGTGTGCCCAACTGGACACACCTCGGTAAGATACATCTATATAAGGCAGGGCGTTCCTTTACCGGGAGCGTCCTGCTGTTTTTATGCTGCAACAGGCAAGACCTATCGAATCACCGCTGCACCAACTCCTTCCTACACGAACGTCCAAGAAAGCGATGTGAGTTTGATTTTTTCAGAAAGCTGTTTTATAATAAAAACAAGATAAAGAGTCACACAGAGGGATTAAATGAATATTTTAATTGTAGGCAACGGATTTGATTTAGCACATGGATTGCCAACAAGATACTCCGATTACGTTCATCAGATTTCTGAAGAACTCGATTTCAAGCAATATCTTGGAGAACGATATGAGATAGATGAGGAGTCGTATCAACTTTTCATCAGAGTGAAAAAGTCCACCTTATTCAGGTATATTGAGCATCGCTGCGAAGATGGTTGGGTGGATTTTGAAAACGAACTAAGGCTGATTGTTGATGACACAAGTGATTTCGAGAAACATCTTAGCCGACAGTCTAAAAAAGCCGATGATGGCTTATACAACGAACTTCTTTTTTGGGATAGCCGTGTTGTGAAAGCGAAAAGTTCTTTTTTACAGATGACGCTTGATTCCAATGGAAAGGGTCCTTGGGCTGGAAATGAATTTAACCACGTAGAAGACACAATCATCCAACAAATTTTCGATTTTATCAGCTTGTTCAAAAAATACATAGTGTGGGTGAACACTGTTGAGCTTCCTAAAAAGTCGCCAATATCTTTGATAGATGAAATCAAAATTGATCACTTCTTATCGTTCAACTATACCCCGACTTTTTTGAAATTGTACAGTTCTGCATCTGCCCTTTCTCAAAAAAACATTTGCTATGTTCATGGTAGGCTAGACGAAGATTCAAATGCCCCCATCGTCATGGGGGTTGGAAGTGATTTTTACAATGCAGATTTGAATGAGTATTTTTTGAAAACATTCAAATTTTATCAGCGTTATAAGTATTGTACTGATTTGAACTTTTTGAATTGGTTCAAAGAAATTCGAGTTGAGTACAGTTGGGCTCCTTCAAGCCAGGCTGATGAGGAATTCAACGTATATATTTATGGGCATTCGTTAGATCCAACGGATAAAGACATTTTGCTGCCATTTTTTGAAACTGAAAATGCCAACATAGTGGTTTACTATTTTGACGAAAATAGCCGCTTTTCTTTGGAGAAAAACCTTTTAAAAATTTTAGGACAGGATACATTTTGTAAATATTTGATAGCACAAAATCCCAAAATTCGTTTTGAGAAGATGTAATATTATGTAATGCAGGACGTTCCCTTTACCGGGAGCGTCCTGCTGTTTTTATGCTGCAACAGGCAAGGCTTGTAGAGCTTCCTGCTCTTTCAGCCATTCCTCGTATTCACGCTGGCCTTCCTCGCTGTTGAAAAACTCAACCATGGAGGGATAAAAGCAACGCGCAAGGGTCTTGATTGCTTCATCCGGGTAGCCGGATTTGTTCGACTTCTTCTTTTTGTTCAAGTGGTATCCTCCGAAAATCAAAGTTCCATATCCTGCCCACGCTTGCGGTTTTTCTGCGGCACATTCATGGTGCGCTCCTGCTTGAGGGCGAGAATCTTTTCCAGAAAGCTGCGCACCAGTTCAGGCGCACTGTGGAGCGCGTCCAGATAGGGCTTCACTTCATACCAGAGCTCATGATACTTTTGACCCCAATGAGCAGCTTCCTTCTTGGCGGTGGAAAGTTCTTCTTTCAGGCGGCGGTTCTCCACGTCCATCATATAGCCGTGGTCAGCCTGTTTTTTCAGTTTGGAAAATTCTTCTTCGGTCAGCGAGTAGTTGCCGAGGAAGGTGCGCTTGCCGATATAATCCAGATCGCGCGCATGAATGAGGGCTTCTTTCGTGAGCGTGGCCTTTTTCTGCACAGCGGCAAGTTCCTTCTCCTTTTTGGAGAGGGTCTGACTGGTTTTGGCAAGCGACTGCGCCTTTTGGTCGGCTTGGGCGGTCAGGGTGTCCAGCCGCTCCTGCTCCCGCTGGACTTTGAACTGGGTGACGGTCAGGTGTTCTTCGGTGCTGCCGCGCTCGCCGCGCTCCACATCGGTATACCCAGCATTGTGCATATAGTTGAAGAAATCGTCTTGCAGGACACTGTACGACTTCTTCAGGACTGGCTTACCGTTCTTTTGCAGGACAGGCTTCCCAGCATCGTCCAGCAGGGGCTTGGATGCCCACTTCTTGCTCCGGCTGACCTGCATGACAGTCTCCTTGACGGTGCCGACCAGTGCCTTGTCCTTGCAGCGTTTCGACCAGAGGATCTGCTTTTCCACCACAGGCACATAGACCACATGGAGATGGTAGTGGTAGACCTCCCGGCCTAATGCTTCAGCTTTGACCCACGAGATGCAGCCGACAACGGGCTGACCATGGAAAAGGCACAGGCCCTTGGCCTGAAATTCTGCGAAGAAAACTTTCCCGGTCATCCTGCCATCGTCTGCACTCACCCGGATGGACACAACCATTCGGGAAACATCCATGTCCACATCGTGATCGGCAGCATCCGAATGCGCGAGGTGGAACGCAAGCCCTATATGCAAAAGCCCCGTGACTGGCTAGAGGGCATGAAGCACTCCAGCACCGCCCAGACCATGCGGCACCTCCGTGTCGAGGTCATGGAGCTGTGCGAAGGTGCCGGACTGTACCAGATCGACCTGCTCAACGGCTCGAAAGAGCGTGTCAGCGAAGCCGAGTATTGGGCGCGTAGGCGCGGTCAGATGAAACTTGACCGTGAGAATGCTGCCCTTACCGCAACTGGACAGCAGCCCCGGCAGAAGAAGTTTGAAACCGTAAAAGACACCCTGCGGAAACAGATTTCTTCGGTGCTGTACCGTGCCACCAGCTTTGAAGATTTCTCTGACAAGCTCATGCAGCAGTATGGCATTGCCGTCAAGGAAAGCCGTGGATGCCTAAGTTATCTGCCTGCTGGAAGAGCAAAGTTCATCCGGGCGAAACATCTCGGTGACAAGTTCGATAAGGCGGCAGTGCTTGCCACGTTGCAGGCAAACGCCGAACACAAACCCAAGGTGCAGTTCAAGCAGGATGCCATCGGGAAACTGATCGACATTCAGGCAAAGCTGGCCGAGGGTAAGGGCACAGGCTATGAGCGTTGGGCAAAGAAGTACAACCTCAAAGCCATGGCACAAACTCTGATCCTCTTGCAGGAGAAAGATTTGCTCAACGAGGACGCCCTGAACCAGCGCATTGCTGAACTGGAAACCAAGTATCACGACGCACTGGCGGTGGTGAAAGACCTCGAAGGCCGCATGAAAACCAACAAAGAGCTGCGCTATCACGTCGCAGCCTACACCAACACCAAGAACATCGCACAACAGTTAAAAGCCGCAAAACGACCCGCAGCCTTTGAAGAACAGCACCGTGCAGAACTGACAGCGTACCGGGCGGCAGCAGCCTATTTCAAGGCAAACAGCATCACCAAGCTGCCCAGCCCGAAGAAACTGGAAGCCGAGTATGCACAGCTGGCATCCGAAAAGGCAAAGTTCTACGAGCAGTACAAGGAAGCTAAAGAGGAACTGCTCAAACTGAAAACCGCAAAGCAGAATGTTGCGTCCTTTTTCCGGGAGGAAGAACCGGCGCAGCAGGAGAGATAAAGGAGTGTGCGTATGATCAATCTGAAAATCGACCCGGAGTTCCAGAATCAGATTCCGCCGCTGACGGACGATGAGTACAAGCAGCTTGAAGAAAATATCCTCAAAGAGGGCAAGCTGCTCTCTCCTTTGATCGTCTGGGGTAATACCCTTGTTGATGGACACAATCGCTATGCCATTCTCCAGAAGCATCCTGAGATTTATTTTTCCACCATGCCGCTCCGATTTGAGAACCGCGAAGAAGCCATTGCGTGGATTTGCCGGAATCAGTTGGGACGGCGAAACCTGAGTCCCGAACAGAAACGCTATCTGCTTGGGAAGCAGTACGAAGCCGAGAAGAAGGTTGCAAAAATCTTTCGGGGCAATCAGTACACTTTAGCAAAGAAAAGTGGTGGTGCTCACGATGATAACCACCACTCCGGGAAGAAAACCTGCGACCGAATCGCAGAAGAAAACGGTGTCAGCCGTGCCTCTGTTCTCCGTGCCAGCCACTATACACGAGGCATCGACATCGCGGACAACCTCTCTCCCGGCATCAAGCAGAAAGTCTTTTCCGGTGAAGTGAAGTTCACCAACGAAGAAATGTCCAAGCTTGTGCAGGCAAGTGTCGAGCATCGTTCAGATGTCCTTGCTCAAATCCTGCATCCAGAGG
>OBZR01001129.1_pt1 | contig 10759 bp, 7 predicted proteins | sample 1495541 | NCBI WGS metagenome assembly OBZR01 (sample SAMEA2580240, study PRJEB22360) | human gut metagenome | biome: human gut; feature: human-associated habitat; material: faeces | place: Denmark | collected 2008/2010 | reverse complement strand
CAGCCAATGCCCCTCCTTTCATAAGTGCCCGTCGAGAGACGGACAGATTTACGATTCTGTCAGACATCTTGATTTCTTGTCCTAAGGTTATTGGGGTTTGTTAAGAGATGTAATCTCTTTAACTGTCTCCGATCCTAGACCCTCCGACGGATTAATCCTATAAGACAAATATCTATAAGATAAATATCTTAGATTTCTAAAATATCAAGATATCTCTTTGAATTCTCATTATTATTTTTGCTGTTTTATCATAAACTCTATTCCCCGTCTATTTTTTATCAATAAACTTGCCTATTTCTCTATTAAAATTAAGTAAATGCGTGGAAATGTAAGCGATATTCGACATCCCAAAAATAAAGGATAAGAGTCAATCTTTAATAGGGAGTTCAAACGGGGTAATTTTTTAACCCATTTCTTAATCACAAAAGTTGAAGCGGCGCCTTTAACGCGACATACCTTCACACTGAGCGCCTAATTTGTATTTTTTTGAAACAAGCAGTCTTTTCTTCCTGCCTTACTCTCTCCTCAGTGTTTTTCTCCAAAGAGCGTTCATAGAACGCTGTATTTACGGCGCAAATAAGCCCGGAAAGGTAGAATAAAAAGATTAGTTATTTTTTTAGCACAGCGATGACCGAAAACAAAGAAAAGGCTCAGAGCAGCCACATCACTAATTTTCTTCGCAACATTATTAACGAAGACTTGAAGCAAGGGGTAAACGATCCCAGACATTGGTGTGGACATCCCGGCACCTACACGGAACAAATGGAAGGTCCGATCGACGAGGCGAAAGTCCGTCTTCGTTTTCCTCCCGAGCCCAACGGCTATCTCCACATCGGTCACGCTAAAAGTATCTGTCTGAACTTCGGTTTGGCCAAGGACTACGCCGGACGCTGCCATATGCGTTTCGACGATACCAACCCGGTCAAAGAAGATCAGGAGTACGTCGACTCTATTCTCGGCTCCGTCAACTGGCTCGGTTTCGACTGGAAAGACGCCAAAGAAACCAACTACTACTTCGCCAGCGATTATTTCGACTATATGTACGAAATTGCCGAGCATCTGATTAAAAACGGCTTGGCTTACGTCGACGAACAAAGCGCTGAACAGATCAAAGAAAACCGCGGCACGCTGCACACACCCGGCGTGGATTCTCCCTTCCGAGATCGTCCGGCCGAAGAGAGCCTGAGACTTTTCCGCGAAATGCGTGAAGGCAAACATCCGGAAGGAAGCATGGTGCTCCGCTCTAAGGTTGACATGGGATCCCGCAATATCAACCTGCGCGACCCGGCGATTTACCGTATCCGTTTTGCCGAGCATCACCGCACGGGAGACAAATGGTGCATCTATCCGATGTACACCTTTGCTCATCCCCTCGAAGACGTACTCGAAAACATTACGCATTCCATCTGCACGTTGGAATTCGAAGATCAGCGCGCTTTCTATAACTGGGCAACCGAGAGATCCGTGCCTATTACACGCGCTCCGCTCTTTGATAAAGCAAAAGCCGTCCTGGCAGACCTTCAGACAAAGAGCTTTGAAGAAATCAAGCCTTTTGCCGAAGCTGCAGTCAAATTCAAGTGGAAACTCGGCCAGACCGAGGCTGAAAGAGAACTCGCTTCCCTCTTAGCAGACATCAAGGCCAATCCGGAAAACTTGAACGAGACATCTGCCCACGTCATCGTAAATGCCGTTGCTGCCAAACCGGAAGTCTTCACTCCGCTGCTGCAGGACGTTTTAAGCGCAACCGTTAAACCGAACTTCTTCCTGCTGCCGCATCAGTACGAATTCAATCGTCTGAACCTGACTTATGTGGTTATGAGCAAACGCAAACTGATTGCGTTGGTCAAAGAAGGTCTTGTCGACGGCTGGGACGATCCTCGTATGCCGACTCTCGTCGGTCTGCGCCGCCGCGGTTACTCTCCTGAAGCAATGCGCCTCTTCTGCGATCGCGTCGGTGTTTCTAAACAGACCGGCAGCTGGATCGACTATTCTGTTCTCGAGGGTTCTCTGAGAGATGTGCTCGATGCTGAAGCCGATCGCCGTATCGCTGTTCAGGATCCGATCAAACTCATCATTGACAACTATCCGGAAGACCAGATCGAGGAATTCGAATCTCCCAATCATCCTCAGCATCCGGAACGCGGCTCCCGCAAACTCTCCTTCGGAAAAGAACTGTGGATTGAGAGAAGTGACTTCGCTGAAGAGCCGCCCAAAGGTTATCGCCGTCTGACACTGGCAACAGCAGACAAACCGGCCATGCCTGTTCGTCTGCGTCACGCCTACGTCGTACAAGCCACGTCTGTGGAAAAAGATGCCGACGGCAAGATCACTGCCGTTCACGCTGAATATTTCCCGGAAACTAAGAGTGGTACCGACGGCGCCAACTCAATCAAAACCAAGGCAGCCATTCACTGGCTGAGCGTTAAAGATGCTCTTCCCGCAACGATCAGACTTTATGACCGTCTGTTCACCGTTCCGAAACCCGATGCCGGTGAAGTGGACTTCCGTGATCTCATCAATAAGAACAGCAAGACTGTGATGCAGTCCTATGTTGAGCCTTCTCTGAAAGACGCCAAACCCGAAGACCGCTTCCAGTTCGAAAGAAACGGTTATTACGTGGCCGATCAGAAGGACTTCACTCCGGACAACCTGGTATTCAACCTTGCAGTTGCTCTGAAGGACACCTTCGGAAAATAATTAAGCGCTAATCGCTTGAGGGACGGCCATGGCCGTCCCTTCTTTTTTAGGAAAGCTTTTGAATGGTTTCGGCCAAAAGCTTCGGCGCAATCTGCAGAGAGTAGTCAAGTTCTAAACGCTCCGTGCTTTTGTGCGCATCTCTGCCTGCCGGACCCATGTTGGCAATCGGAATATCTAATGCGCCCGGAAGGTCGGTCGGCAAATAAAAGAGTTTGTTCCAGCCGGCCATGTTCTCGCTCACTTGTTTGGCGCCTTCTCTCATTTCCTCAAAGCCGAGGAAGGACAAATCCGTAATGCCTCCGAAAACTTCATGCAGACGGACCGCTTCGTCTTTACTTAAGACCTTTGCCTGTTCCGTCACTTCTTCCATCACTTTTCTAAGCTTCTGCTCCTCAGGGGACTCCCGACGATTCAGCCGAGCTGGATAGTACGGCGGCAGGAACCCGACCACAATGGTCGGTCTAGGCATCTGAGCCTGTAGAAACAGCCAGGAACATTCTTTGAGCGCCGCTTCCCGAATATCTAGGTCTTTAGGGAGCGAGCGATAAAAATGATCTCTTTTTTCTTCAAAGGATTCGCCCGTCTTTTGGCGAGCCATCCGCTGAAGCATCCCGAAGGTAACAACATTGACTTCATCAATGTCGGGAAAGTCTGCGCCTTTATCTTCTGCAAACAGCAGTGCGCGCATCAGCTTGCTTCGAGCTTGTGCGGCCGCGCGGGCTGCCGTCATTTGGGCCCAACGAAGAATATCTGCCGGTTTCTTTGAAGCGGTCAGGACATTGAAATAGGCTGAGGCTTCTTCAGGCACGGTAACCGAATAACCGTTACGGTGCACTTGCATATTCAGGCACGCGGGCGGCGCTAAAAGATCTAGGCCCGAGCCTTCATACAGGGCGGTGTCGGCTTCTGCCAAACAAACGACCTCACTAATTAAAAGCGCCGCGCTGAAGCCGTGAAGATAATTGCCGATGTGTGCGGATTTACCAAAGGCGTAGAAGAAGGGCATCAATTTGCCGGTGGTACCCGTGTAGTAAGGTCTCACGGCCGGTACGGCCTTGGTTTCCGCTGTCCAAAAACAAGGTTCTCCGGTCAAAGATGCGACAACTTTCAGATGCTCTTCTTCACAAATATGGAGGAAAGTTCTTAACGAACCGATCATGCCGGCACTGTTGGCTTCTTCATCCGGAACCGCCCAAAACAGAATATTGACGGCAAGAGTCGGATCATCTGCCCAGACCTCCATAGAGGCCAGAAAAAGCGCAAGACCGGCCTTCATATCCATGCTGCCGCGCCCGAACAGCCAATTGCCGCTCTCAAGGTCCTGTCGAGCGATTTCATCCAGAGGCTGCCCACGAAGTGCTTCCGTATAACGTTCTAAGTCAAAAGCCGTCTGTGCTTTATCACCGCAGTTCTGTGTATCGACGACATCAAAGTGACCAGTCAGTACAACGGTTTTATCGGTAGGAACGGCGGCGCGGAGCAGTCCGAAAACCGCTCTACGCTCAAGAGGGTCCCGCTCACAGACCGGTTCAAAAACTTTCACGCGTCCTGGATGTTTTTCTGCTAGACGACGCAGACACTCGGCAATGAAATCCGAACAGCGGTTTTCCTCCTCGGCGCTGCCGCTGACAGAGGGAATGGCACAAAGTTCTTTAGTGAGCTCGAGAATTCGGGAAGGCTGGGCAGTTTTCATGACAAAAACGAAGAAAATTAATGACGCTTTGTCATTTTAGGGCTTCAAAAACCCTCATTTCAGCCTAAAAAGTTAAAGTCAGCTTTAAGTCGCGAAACCTAAAACTGACCTATTTTGAAAAATTAAGAATCAAACCGAACCAACAGGCGCAGGAGCGGACTTTTTATCCGCAGAAGGACCTGAGGCGTATTTTTTACCAATTTCTTTCAGGAAAGAAATAATCTGAGGATTCTCCCAGGGCAAATAGCCTTCGGCATAAGCAACTAAGTTGCCGTTCCCGTCAATAATGAAGTTGGTCGGAACCACCGAGACACCCATTTTCCCGGGAATCGCCTGTTTACTGTCGATGAGGGTTTCAAAACCGGAAGCCCGGATCTTGTCGAGAAACTTTTTGAGATCAACGTTTCCGCCGTCGACCGCCACGCCGATCACGCGAACATCAGAATTTTTCAGCGCATTCTGCGCAGTGATCAATTCCGGGATCTCAGCAACGCAGGGACGGCACCAAGTCGCCCAAACATTCAGGACGACAACCTTTCCTTTGTAATCGGCCAGATTAACGTTCTTCCCGTAAATAGTTTTGAGATCAAACTGCGGCATCTTTAAAGCATGCTTGAGCTCTCGGAAGTTCGGCATCGCGCGAGGCGCTTTCAGCGGTGTTCCGGTTTCGTAAACACGGTCAAAGTCCGCGGCCTGCGGCGCCGGAGAAAATAAAACGGCTCCGGCAAGGACGGTAAGTGCTAAAAATTTTTTCATCTTTCGTTGCTTTTTCGGTATGCTGTTGGGATTTTAGAACGACCGATTCGGCACAGATGTAACGAGTCTTTTAGGAGCGCTCATGATGGTGGTCCCGAAGACTATTCCCTTCGCGATTGAACTAAAGTCGGAAGACAATGGTCTTGCCGGCGTCGCTCATTTGAAGCTGGAATCGGCGATAAAAGATTTATCAACGCCATTTATAAGGAGTGAATTATGGGACTGTTCAATACAATTCTTCAGAAACTTGGTTTCATGAAAGACAAAGCTGTCGAAGCTGTTGCCGGTGAAACCGCCGCGGCAGCCGAAGCACCGGGCGCCCCCCTGGGAGGGCCCACGTTCATCTGAAACCGTTGCTGCCGCCGCACCGGCCGCCGCTGATGCTCCACCTGAAACCGTCGACGTCGTCGCTGTCTGCGAAGCCCTGGCTGCAAAGAACCCGCAGAAACTCAACTGGAGAACCTCTATTGTCGACCTTATGAAGCTCCTTGGTATGGATTCTTCCTTGGCCAACCGTAAAGAATTGGCTAAAGAGCTCGGCTGCCCGGAAAACCTCATCGGCGGCGACTATTCTCAGATGAACGTCTGGCTGATTAAAGCCGTGATGAAGAAACTTGCCGAAAACGGCGGCAAAGTCCCTGAAGAACTGAAGTAAGGGTTCTCAATTCTTGTAACAGCGCCGCAGTATCTGCGGCGTTTTTTCTTCAGCTGAGATTTGGTAAAGTGAACCTTTCGGAGAAAAAATAATATGTTCGCTTATCCCATTATTGTTGCAGCTATGATCGGCTCCGGCCTGCTCATCGGTTGGATTGACTTTAGCTATCTCTGGGGCATGATCCCCGCCGTTATCGGAGGCTTCTGCGGAAGCTACTACAGCAAGTTCGGGCGCATGCTCTTAAAGCCCGGCATTGATGACTACCAAAGAGAAAAGATCCTCTCCGTCACACGCGTTCTGACCATCATGTGGACCGTGATTTCCGCGATTTTCTTTGCGCTCGGCTACGGATTAACTAAGGTTGCTTACTGATTTGTTGTTTTGATTTTTCGTTATGCAGATTCATGCTTTCGGTCTTTCCCGCGTACCGGCTTTTCTGGGTCAGTGGGATCTCGACTTTGACGGACGCTCAGGCGTTTTCCCGATTTCATTGACGGGAGAGAAAAACGTTGCATTATTCCTCGACGCCCTCAAGTTCGCTCTCTTCGATGTCCCATCCGAGAAACTGGGAGAAAATCCTGAAGTCCGCTTGGGCTTTTCTACGGAAGAAGGACGGTTCGAAATCCTCCGTTCGCCCGAAAACACTGAAATCCGCAAAAACGGCATGCCGTTTGACCTTCAGGCTGCGCCCTTTCCTGTCGCCATGGCTAGGATCACGCATCTTGATGCCGATAAATTAGAAGACACCCTTTTCTACGACATCCTCTCGACTTCTGAATCTCTGACTGAGAACGCGGATACCTTAGCTTCATCTTTGATCGGAAATGTCTCCGAGTCTCTCGGAAACGCAATCCTGACTCAAGGCATTGAAGTTTCTCAGCAGAAGGCCGCCTTGCTCGCCGCTTCTCAGTCTGTCATAGACGGAATTTCGGTTGTTTCCGATGAGGAAGAAGAACGCCTCAATCAGCAGCTCATTAAGGCCGGCGTCTCTCACGCCGCTCTGCAAAACGAAATTGCCCAGCTCAAAGATTCGATGGACTGGCTCATCCGCATCAATATGCTCAAGGATGAAGCCGCCCGCTTGTCTAAGCAGCTCACGGCAGTCAACGGCGACCTTTCTCGCTTTGACGTAAAAAAGAACGTTCTGGAAAAGGCCCTGAGGGCAGATGCTCTGGCGCCTGACTACGACGCCCTCTCCAAACTGCGAGTAGACGAAAAAGAAGAAGGCAAGCTGATTGCCGAACTCAAAAAATCCGTCCCGATGCTTTCCGAACGCGTTCGCTCTGCCTCTCTGGCTTATGCTGAGGCGGACAAGAATTTCAAGAGCGTCCTAGAAAATTACAACGAGAAGTGCGTGACGCTGGAACGCGTTCGCGAATTAGATGAAAAAATCGAAGCTTCTCAGATCCAAAGCAAGCACCTTAAAGAGGAGCTTTTCAACGAGCAAACCGCCGCTCGCCTCCTCTCTGAAGAAAGTACACGATTAAAAAATGTCCTCTCTCAACTGACCATCCGCTCACAGCTTCTGAACAAGAAGATGGATGATCTTTCTATGGATAAGCTCCTGGTCGAAGAGCTCGAAGAATACAAACGCCTTCTTGATGAAATTGATGCCGAAGTCATTCGCAGCGCTGAGGCAGAAGAAACGCAGCGGGAGCTGCAAAAACGGATTGAGTCCTCCCGCTCTGCTTTATTAGACGTACAAAACGTCATTGCTGCTCTGAAAAACGAAGAACTTGCCGTCACCGGCGAACTCTCGATGAAAGAGCGCATGCTCTTTAAGTCTCTAGGGACGGAGGGCGCCGAGACGCTCGCTGCGGAACTAGACAATCAGAATGAACGCTTAAATGCCTTGGACGCGCTTCAAGGAAGAATTGTCCTCTTGGCAGAAGGATACGACCGATTCAATCAGGTAAAAGCAGAACTTGAAAGTACCAAGCACGCCTTAAGACTTGCAACAGTTGCTTTGAATGCGGCTCGTCAGGCCTACATCGACAAGACAGCCGTCGTCAACTCGGCTCAACAGGCTTATTCCTTCTATCTCGAAGTACTGTCGCTGAATGAACAGCGCGATAAGCTAGCCAACGGCAAGCCTTGTCCCTTGTGCGGCGCGATTCACCATCCCTACTCCGTCAAACTGCCGTTTGACCGTTCGTTGGAAGACAAACTCGCTAAGGCAAAAGAAGATGCTCAACTCGCCCTCATCGAATCGGAAAAATGCGAAGCCGAATTTAGCCAGCTTCAACTGCAGCAGACAGAGGCCGAAAACATCCTGAATACACTCACGTCCGAGCTCAATGAAGCCAAAGGCGAGATTTTGTATATCGCGAGCGAGCTCAATATTGTCGGTCTGAGAGAAAAGAAACCGATTACATGGGCGGCTGTCCTCAAGCAAAAACAAACCTCTTTGGCCAACCGTCGAGACGACCTTGAAGCACGCCTAGAGAAAATTCAAGGGCTCACTGAAGCGATTGAATCGCTGAAAGAAAAGCGTGAAGACGCAGCGCTTAAAACCGCTCGTAAGAAAGAGGAACAGGCATCTTTGGAAGAAGCTTTAAAGAACTTCGCCAACATGTCGGCCGAGCTGGAAAAGAATCAAAAAGACTCTGAACTTAATCGCGTCTCTTTGACTCGTTTGCTCGAACGTGCCTTTGCCCGCTTCGGCCTGAAGGCTTCTAACCCGGCCATCATGAAACAGAACTTGCCGACGCTCGAAAAACGCCGAGAACAGTGGATCAACTGGAGCGCCGAGAAGAAACAAATCGAAGAAGAAACAGCGCAGAGCGAAGAGGCATTGAGAAATACCATCTCCTCCCTGACTGCCCAGAAGAAGAGCGCTGAAACCCTAGAAAAGGACATCGAGACCCTCACGGAACAGATCAAACGGTTCCAGAAAGAACGACATGAGGCCATTGCAAGCCAGACCCCTGAAGAAGTGATCGCAGCGATTGAAACAGAAAAAGCCAATGCCACACGTCTTGCCGAAGAGGCTAAATTAAGTCTTGCTGCCAAAGAGGAAGCCCTTCTCTCTACGCAGAACAAAATTAATAGTCTCGAAGCACATCGCAGCGAAACGATTAAATCCATTGAATCGCGTTCGGACGCTTTCAATCAAAAACTCCAAAAGGCCGGTTTTCCGAACGAGTCCAGTTTCCTTTCTTCTCAGATCTCGACTGCGCAGAAAGACGATCTCATGCGTCAAAACGATGAACTGCTCGAAAGATATCGTGTCGTAAATTCGCAGTACGAAGAAAAACAGCAGGCATTAAACAGCCTTCAGGAAAAGAACCTGACGACCCGCACTCGTGAGCAACTGGAAGAAGAACTCTTAGAAAAATCCGATCTCTTCCACACCGCGACCGCACAGCTCACGAGCCTTCGCGAAAAGATGGCAAAAAATGCCAACAACAAGAACCGTCGTAAACGAGAAGAAGCTGAATTTCAGAAACTGCAAACCTCGCTTGAGCGTTGGGAATCTCTCTGCGCTAATGTCGAGAAGCCCGGCGGAATTGCGCGCTTAGGTCTATCACTCGCAGTCGCTTACGGCTCGGCTGATATTGATGCCTTTATTTCCGGCGCCAAGATCAAACTCCGTGATGAAGGTGTGAAATTATTTGCACCCGAGCTCTCGGACGCTTCAGGTCTCGCGGACATGAAGACAATTTCTGCCGATCAGCGTTTCTTCGTTGCACTTTCCCTACTCTTGGGAAGAAGCGAATTGTTTGCCCGTCGAAGCAAACCTGAGTTTGTCATTCTTAAGCAAAATCAGAATGAAGCTTTCCCAAGCCAGACGTTCACGGGTTTAGAAAGCTTGAACTTAACGATCGGCGTCGCGAGATAATTCTCTATTCTTCGACGAATTCAATCAGAAGAGCTCCTCGTGTGAGCTCTTCCAATTCTTTAGCAAAAGTCTCAGCGAGATCCTCGGGGATCTCCACATCAAAATCCGCGTCCATATCAAAATTCTTTTCCAGAATTCGAGCGTTTGCAGTTTCGATTTTGCGCAGAACCTGATTCACAAATCGATGTTCAACGCTGAATTTGATGCGTTTCGTTTTGGTACGGATACGTGTGGGAACGGCCTCTAAGGCCATTTTGACGGAGGACTGATAAGCTTTAACAAGTCCTCCTGTACCGAGCAATATTCCGCCGAAATAGCGTGTTACAACGACGGTCACTTCTCCGATGCCGCTGTGCGTGACCGCCGTCAGCATGGGGCGGCCGGCGGTTCCGTGAGGCTCGCCGTCATCGCTTGCGCCGATACGGTCGGTAGATCCGGCCGCTCCGGCGCAATAAGCCCAGCAGTTGTGCCGGGCATCTTCAAATTCGGCTTTAATTTGTTCGATGAAGGCTTTTGCTTCTTCGACACCGGGAGTATGCCCGACAGAAGCGATAAAGCGGCTGCGCTTTATCGTCTGTTCGACACGAAAAACTTCTCCCGGACGCAGGTCCGGAATGTTGTAGCTGACATCTGCCATCCGGGGACTCTCTTTATGTGTTACTTGTGAAGCTTGTTCACTATTTTAAAGAGAGTTTCGTTTTCCATGACAAGGGGCGAATCTTTGGCAAAAAACACGATGCCGTCTTCGGGAGCTTCGGTCTGAGCAACCGTCACACCGGTGAGCGGATCAATGATGTCTGCAAGAATCTGGCCGCGTTCAACCGAGTCAAAGGATTTGACGTGCGGAATGTAAAGACCGGAGGCTGTTGAACGCAGTGAGACCAGCTCTTCTTCCAGGAGAACGGTCGATTCATAGCCGCTGTAAACGTTGTAATTTAAAACGTTCATTCGGCTTAAGAAACGGCAAACCGCCGCAATAGCCATGTCCGCGCCCTTCTTGTCGATCTTCTCTGTAGAGCGGCTGTAAAGAGAAAAGGCTTTCGTGTCCCACACCTGCCAGTTATCATCCACACGGTGGTAACGACCCCCGCTAATGTTCACGATGTGACAAAAGCGG
>OBZR01001122.1_pt1 | contig 10836 bp, 6 predicted proteins | sample 1495541 | NCBI WGS metagenome assembly OBZR01 (sample SAMEA2580240, study PRJEB22360) | human gut metagenome | biome: human gut; feature: human-associated habitat; material: faeces | place: Denmark | collected 2008/2010 | reverse complement strand
CGTGCCATATTCTTTACGGCAAATGCGAATGAGGATGCTGCAACTGTAACTGCTGATATCACATTGACTGATGATGAAGCAGGTCTTGATGCCAATGGCATACCTAGTGGGGCTGCAGGCAAGGCTTTTAAAGTTCCTGCAACTTCTAAGCGGATATTGATTATTGCAAATCCATCTCCAAAATTTGAAGCAAAGACTGCTAGTCTGACAGATCAAAAATGGCCTGTTGGAACGACATATGCAACAGTAAATGCTGCCCTTGACGATACTTCGGCTTCTATGACAACTGCTGGTAAATTTATGATGTCTAACGCCAAAGGTTCGTTGGAACCTTCAGATGAAGATGAAGCTTCAGGAACATTTGGTGAACCTGTCGATTTATCTCTTTATGCAACTGAGACAGCAGCTACTAATAATCCAATATCTATCAGAATTGACCGTGTTGTATCAAAAGTTCGTGTATATGTTACTGCTGATTCTGATGCTAAGGCAACTATTTCGGGTGCGGGATGGGTGTTGAATGCTACTAACAAGACATTCTTCCCTGTATCTAAGAGAACGTTGACTTGGAATGAGACTCCTGCTAAAAAACCTTTAGGTGCTCGTGGTACATGTATTACTCCGTTTGACCAGTATAAGATCGGTTCATACAGAGTTGACCCTAACTATAGTACTCAAGCTTTGGCTAACTATAATGCTTATACCAGTACTTCAGCTCCTTCAATTTGGAATGATCCTACAACTACGGTGAATAAAGTTGCTGAATATTGTCTTGAAAATACGCAGACTGCAACTCATAATGTACATGCTTATACTACACATGTACTGTTGAAGGCTAAATTCATTCCGTCTGAATATGGCAGACCTGCGCCAAATGATGGTACTCCATCTACAGCTCAGGAAACAGATCCGAAACTTGTCGGTGACTGGATGTTAATCAATGGTGGCTTCTATACTTTTGCTACATTAATGGAGTGGATTGAGGTAGAATTGAAAGCTAAATATGCTGATAAAGAGCCTACTACCTTCCCGACTGCTCGTACTACTGCGTATAATAGATATTTAGCTGCTGTTGGTGTAGGTGAAATTAGCCTTCCTGCTACAGCTGATGCTGCAGCTATTACCAGTCTTGTTGACGATTTTAAAGCAACAAAAGCTAATGTAGGAAATGTTGCAGCTAAAGACAGAGCTATAACTGTAACAGGTCTTACTTATTATGTAGGTGCTGTAAGTTACTACAAAATTATGATCAAACATGATGATACCAGTGCTGTAACAAATGAATTAGGTGAATTTGGAGTTGTTCGTAACTCTGTTTACGATATCAATGTTAAGAAGTTTAACAATCCAGGATATCCGGCTATTCCGGATCCGGACGAAGGAACGCCGGATGAGAGTGACGAAGGCTGGTTGTCTATTGAAATTATACCTAATCCTTGGACTTGGTATACTCAAGAGGAAATTATGTAATTCGGAATTAGTAATAGAAATAGATTTTTCAAATAAAAGTTGTGGGAGAAACTCTCCCACAACTTTACTCCCAATATTTTCAAAGTTGCCGAAAACTTTTTAAAATTTCGGGATATTACTTTTGATGGAATCAATAAAGTATTCTATCCTCTGAATTAGGAAATAACGAGAAAAGAGATTATTTCTTTTCCTCTATATATAATTGAAAAAAAGGAAAATATGAATCTAAAAAGCCTTATATGTTACGTTGCCTTAGGTATTCTGTTGATGAGTTCCGGGATAGTAGCTTCATGCGACAGCTTTAATGAAGACCTGCCGGAATGCCGCTTGTCAGTGAAGTTCAAGTATGACTATAACATGGAGTTTGCGGATGCGTTTCATGCTCAGGTAGATAAAGTAGAACTTTATGTATTTGATAAGAATGGGAAATATCTGTTTAAACAAGCTGAAGAGGGAAGTGCATTGTCTACCGGCAATTATCTGATGGAAGTTGAACTTCCTGTCGGACAATATCAGTTTATGGCATGGGCCGGTGCACGTGATTCATATGATATCACTTCATTGACACCTGGTGTCTCTACTCTTACGGATTTAAAATTGAAACTAAAACGTGAAGCCTCTCTCATCATCAATAAAAGGATGGAAACGCTCTGGTATGGTGAAGTCATCAATGTCAACTTCGATGGGACCGTCCACCAGACTGAGACGATAAATCTGATCAGAGATACAAAAATCGTACGATTTGGCTTCCAGTCTTATACAGGCAGCTGGACACTGGATATGAATGACTATGACTATGAGATTATAGAATCTAATGGACATCTGGGACATGATAATTCATTACTGGATGATGATGTGTTGAGTTTCCGACCTTACTATATGGAACAGAAGGATCCTGCGACTGCCTATGTAGACATGAATACAATGAGACTGATGGAAGACCGGAAAACTCGTTTGGTGCTTACTGAAAAAGCATCCGGAAAGAGAGTGTTCGATATAAATCTGATTGATTATCTTGCTATGACCAATGCGGAGGGTAAAAATCTGAGCACACAAGAATATCTGGATCGACAGAGCAACTATCATATAATCTTTTTTTTGTCTGAATCATGGCTTGCTGTACAGATTGTTGTCAATGGATGGGTGCATCGCATTCAGGAAGAGAATCAATAGAATGATCTAAGAATAGTGGGGAACTATTATTAGTGGGACAGGATAAATAGTAATATCCTGAAGGGAGAACAGCCCGGGTCGATAATGATCCGGGCTGTTTGTACTTTAGAGAGTATCAATCACTGTACGTTGCTTTTGCAGGAACTCGATACGCTGGGCTTCTCCACTTTCTGAAATTAGTGTGGAATGTCGTTTCAATGATTGAATCCAGTTCCGCTGTATCTGACAGATTTGCGGACTTTGCGAATCCATCGAATTGATGGAATACACCCGGAGCAAACTGACTTGGTAGTCTTGTTTCTCTATGTAGGTGTAAGTCGCTTCGAAATCAATGTTTGAGAGATAGAAAGAGACTTTTCGCCCCTCACTGAATTCTCCCTTAACAGATAGTGTCTCCATGACTGAAAGCAATTGGTAGAGTTCATCTTTCAGGTGTGCCACGTCGTCTTCCGTAATCAGATTCAGACTTGCGAAATACTTGATCTCTTTGACAAAGGAAAGAAAGATGTTGCTATCCCAGATAAAATAGGTCTTCCGACATTGCTTTACACTTTCACTCAGCTTATTATGCGCTTTCACGATTCTGTCTTCTACCTGCATCTCTGCCAGTGAGTTCGGTGTTTTCATTTGCCCGTTCTGATAAATCCATCGGCAAAGGCGGAACTTAGACATGTATTCGTAAGATGAATAAAGAGTGAAGGGAAGAAGATTGGAAGCTGTATATACTTCCGTCGTATCGTCTCCTTTCACATAATCGAATATCTGCTGATAACGGCTGATAATCTCATAATAACTTTCTAAAGTGTTGGGCGAATGCAGCAGGTTCATATCAAAAGTAACTCTATTGGAAAGGTGGTTACCTATAATCTGATCAATAGAAATCCCCAGTTTTTTAGACAGAAGGGCTACTTCGTCGATAGTAAAAGCTACTTCACCCCGTAGTCTGCGATAGACGGCTTCTTTACCCATATACAAAATGTCTGCCAGAGAATTGGCAAGATTTTGTCCTTTGGGGATCCGTTCTTTCATTGCAGTAATCAACTCGTTTACAATACCATTTTTCATTGTTTGTTCTCTTTTATATACGTTAATACTTTATGTGATACATTCTATGCAAAATTACGGCATGTAAACGAGAGTTTTGTGTGGGAAAACAGTTCTGAAGAGTAAGAGCTTTTTCTCATTTGATAGAATAGAGATAGAAAAAGAACGTATAATGGAAAAAAGTAGGCAATAAGCTTGTCTACTTTCATGATTTGGAATTATAAAATTCAGTTAGTTTCGATTATCGAAATTAGGAAGAACTCTATAGAGCATCAATGATTTCGCGCTGTTGATTAAAGAATTGGATGCGTTGCATCTCACTACTTTCTGAGATGAGTGTAGAGAATTTCTTTAATGACTGAATCCATTCTTTCAGACTTTGAAACATCTGAACGTCCTGTGTAGTGAGTGAATTAATGGAATAAACACGTATCAGACTAAGTTGTAGTGTACTTGTCTCGAGATAACTGTAAGTCGCCTCGAAGTTGATTTGTGACACATAAATATGCACATCATTACCAAAGTCTGTCTTTCCTTTTATAGCAAGCCTTTCCAACTCATCTGTAAGTATCAGCAATTCTTCTTTCAGATTTTGCTTCATTTCGTCTGAAATGAGATGTATGTCGGAAAAATACTGTATATCATTGATAAGATGAAGAAAAACCATGCTGTCCCAAATGTAATCGGTAGAATGAATATGATGCGAAAGTTTCGCAAAATCTTGCTGGACATTGATTATCTTTTGAGGAATCTCCAGTTCTTCGAAATGTTTGCACTTAATATGTTCATTCTGATACATCCACTTGAAGAAACGGAACTTGGCCAGAAGTTCGTGCTTCAGATATAGTGTCTGCGGAATTACATTGGAGGCTGTACCTAATGAGGCATTCGGATCTTCCCGCAGCGTATGGAATAACTTGACGTGCTTGTTGAGGAAATCATAGTAAGTTTCGAAGGGGTTGCCATGATCTACTACATTGATATCGAACATTGCATTGTTGCTGAAGCTAACTCCGGCAATTCTGTCCAGGGATATCCCCAGTTCTTTTGAAATAATGGCTGCTTCCTGAAATGTAAAGGGGACTTCGCCACGCAGCCTCCGGTAGATAGCTTCCTTGCCCATATAAAGGGTATCCATTAATATATTTGCCAATTGTCCTTTTGCAGGGAACTTTTCTTTGGCCGCTTCTATCAGGTTTGTATTAAGTTCATTCATTATCATAATCCTATTGAATTAGTGGTTTGTTTCTATTAATAACACTTGACACAGGAAAGTTGTTTCGGAAACTGAAACTATTTTATTTTTGCTTTTCTTAAAAAATATCCACCTTTAAAATTGTATATTATGAGCAAATCGTTTACATTTGCCTCTATAAACAAGACGGGGAAGTTCTCTTCTCTGAAAAACAATAGTTAAAATTAGAAGATGAAAAGAATATTGGTAAGTGGCGGGGCTGGATTTATAGGCTCGCATCTTTGTACTCGACTTGTAAATGAGGGACACGACGTTATATGTTTGGATAACTTCTTTACAGGTTCTAAGGACAATATAAAGCATTTGATGGGAAACCATCATTTTGAAGTTGTAAGACACGACGTTACTTATCCTTATTCTGCCGAAGTGGATGAAATTTACAATCTGGCTTGTCCGGCGTCACCCATTCATTACCAACATGATCCGATTCAAACTGCCAAAACATCTGTGATGGGGGCTATCAATATGCTCGGACTGGCGATGAGACTGGATGCCAAAATACTGCAAGCCTCCACTAGCGAAGTGTATGGTGATCCAATTATTCATCCTCAGCCGGAAAGCTATTGGGGAAATGTGAATCCGGTAGGTTATCGCTCATGTTATGATGAAGGAAAGAGATGTGCTGAAACCTTGTTTATGGATTACTACCGCCAGAATCAGACTCGCATCAAGATCATTCGTATCTTTAATACTTATGGTCCGAGAATGCTTCCTAATGATGGTCGTGTGGTCTCAAACTTTATCATACAGGCGCTGAATAATGAAGATATCACGATATATGGTGATGGGAAACAGACACGCAGTTTTCAGTATATCGATGACCTGATAGAAGGAATGGTGCGGATGATGGATACGGAAGATGACTTTACGGGTCCGATAAATATTGGAAATCCGAATGAGTTTCCGGTTCTTGAATTGGCGGAAAGAGTGATCTGGATGACTGGCTCTACTTCGAAGATAGTTTTTAAACCTCTGCCGACCGATGATCCGAAACAGCGTCAGCCAGATATAAAACTGGCAAAAGAGAAACTAGGATGGCAGCCTACCGTCGAGCTGGAAGATGGGCTGAAGCGTATGATTGAGTATTTTAAAAATGTCTGATGTAACATAAAAAATAGAATGATATGAATGTGGAAATTAATCCTTCCGAATATAAGGTCCTTATTGTGGACGACGTAATTTCAAATGTCCTTCTGCTGAAGGTGCTTCTGACCAATGAGAAGTTCAATATTGTAACAGCAGGCAATGGAACTCAGGCTTTGGAGCAGGTGAAGAAAGAAAAACCTGATCTTGTGTTGCTGGATGTGATGATGCCGGATATCAGCGGTTTCGAAGTAGCCCAGCAAATGAAGGCCGATGAAGAAATGAGCGAAATTCCAGTGATCTTTCTTACTGCTTTGAATAGTACGGCGGATATCGTGAAAGGATTTCAGGTGGGCGGTAACGATTTTATTTCCAAACCGTTTAATAAAGAGGAACTGATTATTCGTGTAACGCATCAGATCTCGTTGGTGGCAGCCAAACGAATTATCATAGCACAAACAGAAGAGTTGCGCAAGACTATCATAGGACGTGATAAACTCTACTCTGTGATTGCACACGACCTGCGTTCGCCTATGGGCTCTATTAAGATGGTGCTCAATATGCTGATTCTGAACTTACCGAGTGAAACTATCGGCTCTGAAATGTATGAACTGCTGACAATGGCCAATCAGACAACAGAGGATGTATTTTCCTTACTCGACAACTTATTGAAGTGGACGAAGAGTCAGATTGGTAAGCTGAAAGTTGTTTACCAGAATATCGATATGGTAGAAGTAGTGGAAGGAGTGAGCGAGATCTTTACAATGGTAGCCGGGCTGAAGAATATCCACATTGCTGTGGAAATACCTGAAGATCGTATGGAAGTACGTGCGGATATTGATATGATTAAGACGGTTATCCGTAACTTGATAAGTAATGCAATCAAGTTCAGTAACGAGGGATCGGAAGTCTTGGTATCACTGAGAGAAGAAGATAGCATGGCGATAGTTAGCGTGAAGGATAGCGGGTGTGGTATTGATGAAGAAAATCAGAAGAAATTGTTGCATACCGATACGCATTTCAGTACTTTCGGTACAAATAATGAAGAAGGTTCGGGACTCGGACTGCTGCTCTGTAAGGACTTTGTTACTAAGAACGGAGGTGAGCTCTGGTTCACTTCGAAGAAAGGAGAAGGTTCTACGTTCAGTTTCTCGATTCCGTTGTTGGAAAGCTAATATAAGTTCGATATAAGATAAAAACCTGTCCTGTTTTCTAAGCACATTACTTTAGAGAAGTAGTGACAGCTCAGAATAACAGGACAGGTTTTGTTTGATAGTTATAAATTTCTTTCAGCATTTTATCGTTTACAAATGGCTTTAAAATCACAATAAGCACATTTCTTTGTATCTTCTGTCTGTGTGAAAGGCTCATTCTCATCGAATATTTCTTTTAATAGTCTTTGCAGACGTTCTCGGAATTCATCTTCAAAAAAGGCAAAGTTGTTGACCGGAATCTTCGGTTGGCGTGGCTCTCCCATTTCAATGACGGGCGAATAGCTTTCAGAGGCTGCCCGATGGATGTAGAGAAGAGAAGGAGCTACTTTCAGAGACTGCTGCCGGCTCATAATGGCAGCATACAGGAAAGTCTGGAAGATATAGTTGGGACGCGTTTCCGACGGAGTAAACAGTTGCTCGATGTTGGCAGGCGTCTTGGGGCTTCCTCCGGTTTTATAGTCTACAATACGCAGGGTGGTGTCTTTGGCATCCATACGATCGATGGTTCCTCCCAATCGGAGGGTGATCGGACCTTGACCGGTCTGAATCGTTATCTTTTCGGCAACAGGTTTTTCCATGGCGACCATTTCGAAGGGGGCGTATTGCAGGTCATTCCTCAGCAGTTGTTTCAGATAGGAGACGATTACTTTGGAGTTGATGAGTTGTACGCCATTATATTCGGGCTTTTCGTCTGCCGGAACCTTGAAAAGCTCTTGCTTGAAAGCGAGGTCAACATAGTTTTGTAGTTTGACTTCGTTGCGCAGCAAGCGTTCCAAATCTTCTTTTGGTATTATTTTCCTGTTAGCGGTCAGGTCTGTATAAGCTAATTGGGCAGAGAGGTGGAAGATGGTTCCGAACAATGCGGAGTCGATTTCCGCACTGACTTCGTCCGGTGCTTTTAGTCTGGCTACATAACGGTAATAGAATTTCAGTCGGCAATCGAGATAGGCGTTGAGGGCTGAAGGAGAAAGTATATACGATTGGGGATTCGAACAATCATAAGAGCAGCGAAGTCGTTCGAATACTTCCGGAGTTTTCTCTATGCTGATATCTGTTGTACCTTGAGGAGATTGTCCGGCTTCAAGATATTCGCGGGTAATCTTGTGAGGCCCTTCTACAAGCAATTGTAACATGAAACGGGATTCTTCTCCACGGTTCAGCCCATTGGAGGAAGTGTTGTAAAGCAAGGTGATGTTTTCCGCCCGTTGTATCAGTCGGTAGAAATAATAGGCATAGACCGCATTTTTGTGTTCGATGGTGGTCATACCGAAAGCTTTCCGGAGGTTATAGGGAATAAAGGAAGAATCACCTCCTGATTTAGGCAATTGTCCTTCGTTGAGAGAGAGAAGGATGATATTGCGAAAGTCAAGGTTACGGGTTTCCAGTACTCCCATGACTTGCATACCAATGGCAGGTTCACCGTGGAAAGGAATGTTGGAGGCGGTCAGCACTTTGCTGACCAGGCGTCTTAGTGTGTCGGTGCGTACATTCAACTCTCCGGTTTCTATCAGGCTATAGAGACGGTTGATGGTGGTATAGCTCTTGAAGAGGGATTCCCGGTAAAGTTGGTTGAAGATATCGTTGTACTCGCTTTCTTCCCGATAGAGAAGGGAGATGTCTTTGATTAATTCGGTCAGGTAGTCGCATAGTTCCTTGATGCCGCTTCGGGGAGTGAAAAGTTTGATCAGGAAATCATCCATTTTCAGTTCCGAAGGGAGCGGGTAGAAGCGGTTAGTCTTGGTCAGTTTCCGTTCCAGAGGTTCAGCGTTGATGGATAGCTGACGGGTATATGGGTGCTTCAGTATAGCGGATACGGTTTCGTAGGTGAAACGTCCGGTAGCGGTACGGTAGCCGTTCGTTTGTAATTCCATAGCGGCATTAATAAAGCTGTATACCGGAGTTTGTGCAAGCGGGAAACCCATCGTGATGTTGACGTTCTTCACTTCTTGCGGGATGGAGTGGAGTACGGGAAGCAGCAGGGCTTCGTTGCAGAGGACTATGGCGTTCTCTTTTTCTTCGTTGGCAGTGGAAAGAGTACTTTGTACCCATTCCGGAAGAAAGCGGGCTTGCGCGTTCTCGGTAGAAGCGGAGATATAGCGTATGTTCTTCGGCTTCCGCAGAGTGTCGAAACAACTTTCGGGCAATTCATTCGGGAATAGTTTCAGATTACGGTTGATGAATTCTCCGGCTTCGTGTTTGACTATTTGCTTGGTATAAAAGAGATCGTAATCCCAGTAGAACATGGCTTTATCCGCATCTTGTAATAGCTGAAAGAACTTGGTCTCTACTTTGTTGAGCACGTTGAAGCCGACAAAAATATATTTGTCGTATTTCAGTCGGGTGGTATCGAGTTGCTCGATTACATTGCGATATAGCATTCCTTCATAGGCTATTCCGAGTTCCGCTAAGTTCTCACGGTAGCGGTGGTAGATAGTACCCAGTTTGTCCCAAAGGGAGATAAACTTCTCTTTGAGTACGGTACGACGCTCGATAGAGAAGTTTTGGAAGAACTGTTGAATCGCTTCTTCCTGCTCTTTATCAAGGAATTCATAATCGTCCATCAGATTCTTCAGGTCCTGCAAGTTACTGAAGAGCTTATCCGCATCTACCAGGTTTTTATCTACATCGTCGAAATCGCTGATCAGCAGCTCGCCCCAAAAATAGAAGTCGTCCAGTGTTTCCTGGCTTTCTGTTTCTTCACGGAATACTTTATATAGTTCGCAGACCAACCGGATAGGGTCACCCGCTTTCTGTACAGATAACTTCCTGAACAGGTCGCTGATACTCATTGCGGCAGGAGACCAGATCGGTTGGTCGGATTCTCCTGCCAGATATTCGTTGAAGAATAAGTTGGCACGTTTGTTAGGGAAGACGAGTACTGTACGGGACAGATCGTTTCCTATCTTGGCATATAAATCATGAGCGACTAGTTGGAGAAATGATTGCATATCAGTTATAAGTTTTTTCTATCTTAGATATTTGTTTATTGTTGCCTGAACATTACAGGGATTGTGAAACGGACGGCAACTTTCGTTCCGTCATCCAGTTCTCCCGGTTTCCATTTAGGCATAAGACCGACAATACGTAATGCTTCTTTATCTAAATATGGATCTACACTACGTACCACTTTAGGTTGAATAATATTCCCTTCTTTGTCAACGATAAATCGAACGATGACGCGACCTTGTCCCATGTCTCCTTGGGCTATTTCGGGATATTCTATGTTTGCACTAATGAATTTCATTAGTTCTTGTGCTCCTCCCGGAAATTCAGGCATGACAGCGGCTACATCCAGAGTATCGTTTGCTGATGGTGCTTCGTCCATTGTAGGAGGAACAAAACCGACTAATGTCATATTGGTAGAATCAGGCTCTTTTTGTATTAAAATTTCTCCAGATGTACTAAACGGTGCTTCCAGGGGAGGAGGAGCTACTATCGATTCTGTATCTTTCTCTACCATAGGTATAGTATCCTCTACAGGGGTCGGGCATATTTCTCCAAACATTACACTTGCATTGGTAGAGTCACTGATAGTTTCCTGACTAGTCCCTTTATTAGGAGAACTACTACATGAAGTCATCGGTGCCATTGCTACCA
>OBZR01001120.1_pt1 | contig 10851 bp, 12 predicted proteins | sample 1495541 | NCBI WGS metagenome assembly OBZR01 (sample SAMEA2580240, study PRJEB22360) | human gut metagenome | biome: human gut; feature: human-associated habitat; material: faeces | place: Denmark | collected 2008/2010 | reverse complement strand
AATGGGTTACCAGTAAATGCTCTCGTGCCATATGACTTATTCGCACCTTCCCTAGAGTATGGGAGCATATTACTCATATTATTTCCCTATTAGAATAATCACGCCCAAATGTGTCTGGGTTTGCAGCCTCATAGTCATCGTCAAACATATGTTCCCCGCGATGCATCTCCCTCATTGTTGCGAGTGTACCGAAAAAGCACATTTCACACAGATGCACCAGATAACGCTCACCATCGTGACGGGAACCATAGCCAAAATCCGCCGATAACGAGCCGTATTGATTGGTTCCAAAATTCGTTTTTGTACTACGACCACAGACATCACAGAGAATGTCAACGACCTTTTCTGTTGGCACAATTTCTTTTACGAGCATGCTAAGCTCCTTATTTAAGGCTTTATGAAAACTATAATATCTTCTGCTTTTGATGTGGGAGTAACCTGGGCTGGCTATTTATCACTGGCATAACCAGCATTGAACTCTCATTTGTTATTTTTGGATGTCTTTGCACTCAAATTTTGGAGGTGTTTTCCAACCGGTAACGCGCCCGCTGCGTTTGTTGATCCTGCGGTATTCATTCCCCAGCAGGATTTCCCATTCAGAGCCGTTCTCCGATAGAACCTGAAAAGTAGTCCCAAGCTCAATGCCTAATCCAGGCTCAGTACAGACTAACTCGGTCATCAGCCCTCCTCAATGCAGGGGCATTCTGCTGTGAATCTTCCACTCAAAGCGACAGTTTGGAGTAGGATAGCTCATGAAAGGTCGTGTTTGTACAATGAGGAATGCTACATGATGCCCTATACAACCTATCATCCTAGTAGTGACGCAGCTACTCCGAACCAGCGCCTAGAAGGTCTTGGTATTCCTCGTGACCCACTAGGAGCACATCAATGGATCGTGGCTGGCGTAGCACCGGACATACTCTATCGGCTCGCTGAATTGATGAAGACTGATGTGGGGATGGTTTGCCAGTGGGCTGGTATTAGCCGGAGTACACTGGCCCGCAAGCTGCGGATTACAGCCCCCCTATCAATATCGCAGGGTGCCAGGGTATACGGAGTTGCACAGGCTCTCGATGTGGTTCTCGCCTTTCACAGGAACGATACCGTCAAGACACTGTCTTGGTTAAACCGCACAGCCTGGGGCCTAGGTGGTGTAGCCCCAGCTAAGTTGTTGGCTACACCAATGGGGGTTCAGGCTGTTGTCGATCTAGTGGGACGGATTCGGCATGGGGTGTGCCTATAAATTTAGGCAGCCTGCGGCCTCATCTTTCAGTTCAAAAAAACATCACGATAGTTTTTTTTCAAATTTTTTCATTTTAGCCACTTGAAAAATACTGAAAACTGTCCATTTACTAATTATGAGAACAAAAGACTTTTTTAAACATTCCGCTGCTTCGCAGCGAAGATAAACCAGTTTTACTACTTCCCCACATACTATTTTATTAGAATCGACACTGATATTAGCATTCAAACATGTCAAGCTTTAATAAATAGGCTCAAAAATCATGCTGTCATTACTTAACTAAGTGTCAAATTTCGTATGAGTAGAATCAAGACCGAAAAACAGTCATAATAAAATATGGTTATTTTCGCACCTATGGTGCGGGCTAAACAGACAAAAAGTTCCACCTTATGATTAGCATCTATTATTTTTTCATTTAACAGCCACCATTTATGGCGCCTGCCATGAATAATTAAAAATATTATTGATGATAACACTACCACCAAGCTAATAAATTACGCCCTGTCAATGCCCCCCACACTATGGCATTCAACATCAGAGCAATGAAGACAGCCGCAGAGCCCATGTCCTTAGCTCGACCAGAAAGCTCATGATGCTCTGACCCTATTCTGTCTACTACTGCTTCAATAGCTGAGTTCAGGATCTCTACAATCACAACCAGCCAACTTATAACCATTAGGAGTAGTATTTGATTTAAACTATCTCCGACAAAAAACGCTAGAGGCATCAACAGCACAATGAGTAGCAGTTCCTGACGAAAAGCCGCTTCATGTCTCCAAGCTGAAGAAAGTCCCTTCATACTATAATTGGTGGCATGAATGATTCGGGTAATTCCAGTTGCACCAGGCTTTGCCATTTTAGCTTCCTCTTTCTGCTTTGCCCGTTAAAAAATTTCAACCATGAAATACACGGACAATAGTAACAAACCTATTATTTAACAGATAATTGGGGGCCTGAGCCCCCAACAATGTAATTTATTGAACAGTACGACATTGACTGAAAATATCTAGCCCCTTTTCGTAAACTGATGTTTTGACGTCCCAGATACCCAATACGGATGAGAAAATATTATCGTGTGAGTAACGAGTATCAGCAGCTTTCTGCTGCAAACACGCCATATCAACGCCTTTCTCTTTGGTAAATCCAGGTGACATCCACACCTGCATAGGTACGCGGGTCTGATCATCCGGTGCAAACTTGTACGGTGTACCGTGCAGGTAAAGCCCCATAGCTCCCAGCGATTCACCGTGATCGGAGACGTAGAGCAATGCGGTGTTGTACTTATCTTCGTAGGTTTTCAACTTGGCAATCATCTCTGCAATCACGAAATCGGTGTAGCGGATGGTGTTGTCATAGGTGTTGGTGAGCTCTTCATCTGTGCAGTTTTCAATATCACTGCGTGGACAGTCAGGGGTGAACTGACGATGAGCATCAGGGTAGCGTTTGTAGTAGGTTGGGCCATGGCTACCTATCAGGTGGAAGCCAACCAGCTTATCCCCTTTCATTTGAGCAATTTCACTATCTAGGTCTTGAAGGACAACCTCGTCATAGCATGTGTTTTTATCGCAGAATTTAGGGTGATCCTTCGGTTTGATCTCGATGTTAGGAACTCGGTCGCAGACGCCTTTGCAGCCGCCATCGTTCTCCTTCCAAAAGATGGAGATCCCCGTTTTTTGCAACACATCTAGCAGGCCCTCGCTATTGCGAGCGCGATTATCATCAAACTCCTTTCTACCCATATTGGAGAACATGCAGGGAACGGATACAGCGGTTGCAGTCCCGCAGGAGCGGACATCGTTAAAGGAGATCACACCACCAGACTTACTTGTGAATGGGTTGGTATCTTTCTCATAGCCATTCATTGAAAAGTTCTTACCACGAGCAGTCTCACCAACAACCAGGAACATCAAGGTTGGTTTGTCCTTTTTCGTAACCCGTGTGGCATCATCACCTAAAGTAACAAAAGGGATGGGCTCTGCCATATAGCGTCTATAAAGGTACTTACTGGTGCTATACATGAAGTTAGCTGGAACGATTTCACGATTTAGAGTCTGATTATTACGACCAATTGATGCGTAATCTTGGTAGTACAAGGCAGCAATTATCCCAACTATTACCAAAGAGAAAAACATAGATAACAATCGCTGGGCGATACCTTTGTACCAGGTAGATGCATACTCAATTTTCACAAAAAATATCAATGCTGCGGGTAACAAACCGGTCAAAAGAACCCAGATTATTATTGGAGCGTTAACGTATGCAAAAGCTTCACTTTGGTTTGTTTCAAATATATTCTGGATCATATCACCATCAAACAACACACGATATTTCATCATGGTGTAACTGGCGATAGAACCTGTAACAAACAGGAATGCAAAGAACGGCTTCATCAGAAAGCGGATCGAGAATGGCATGAAGACGAAGTTTAATGCGGCAACAAGTAGGAATGGGATTGAAACTACAAACCCTATTTTAAAGTGCTCGATGTTAGACAATATGTCATAGAAATGGAGCAGAACGGGCCAGTTCAGCAAAAATGCGAAGACCAAAGCCAATAGCAGTACAAATGGAACAACTTTTATTCTGACAGCTGAAAACATAATAATTACCTGTTAAACGTCTATTTCTATAAAAACCACTTCATTAAAATATCAACGATTCGCAACTCAATTATTCCGACATTGCTTAAAGATATCTAATTCTTGTTCGTAGATAGCCGTCTTCACATCCCATATTCCCAGGACAGAAGAAAATATGTTGTCATGAGAATAGCGATTGGCTGCGGCATTTTTCTGCAAACATTCCATATTCATGCCTTTTTCTTTGATGAAACCAGGTGACATCCACACCTGCATAGGTACGCGGGTCTGATCATCCGGTGCAAATTTGTATGGTGTACCGTGCAGGTAAAGCCCCATAGCTCCCAGTGATTCACCGTGATCGGAGACGTAGAGCAACGCGGTGTTGTACTTATCTTCGTAGGTTTTCAACTTGGCAATCATCTCTGCAATCACGAAATCCGTGTAGCGGATGGTGTTGTCATAGGTGTTGGTAAGCTCTTCATCCGTGCAGTTTTCGATATCACTGCGTGGACAGTCAGGGGTGAACTGACGATGAGCATCAGGATATCGCTTGTAGTAAGTTGGGCCATGGCTACCAATCAGGTGGAAGCCAACCAGCTTATCCCCTTTCATTTGGGCAATTTCACTATCGAGGTTTTGAAGGACAACCTCGTCATAGCATGTGTTTTTATCACAGAACTTTGGGTAATCCTTCGGCTTGATCTCTATGTTAGGAACTCGATCGCAGACGCCTTTGCAGCCGCCATCGTTCTCCTTCCAAAAAATGGAAATCCCCGTTTTTTGCAATACATCTAAATAGCTGTTCCGAATAGTAGATCACCGGAGGAAGGGAACTCAGTCCAGTTTGTGCGATCTGATTAGTCGCTAAACAAAACAAGCCACACCCAAAGGACTGAGTTGATGCCTATCCTACCACCTCTGCCACGACCACAACGGCGCCGCATTCACAAAATCATCCATGCCACCCGTGATAAAGGACATGCTCGTCGCTTGATGGCCATCTTGCTGTTACATGAAGGACGCACGATCACCGATGTTCATCACCTTACCGGCGCTGCGCGCTCGACCATCGGTCGTTGGCTTCGGTGGTATCGAGATGAAGGCATAGATGCGCTAGAAGCCTTACCGGCTGGCCGTGCCCCAGTCTTACCTATCGCCAAGATTGTCACCTTACTGGTGCTGCTCATGCAGTTTTCTCCGCAAGATTTTGGTTATCAGCGCAGCCGTTGGTGTACTGAACTATTGGCTATAAAAATCAATCGGTTAACAGGGCTCAATGTGGCAGCCTCCACGCTCCGCCGATGGTTACCTCGTATGGGCATTGTCTGGCGCAGGCCCGTGCCGACCTTGCGGATAAAAGACCCAGCCTATCAGGAAAAAATGGCGAATATCGACGCCGCGCTGGCCCGCTGTGATGCCGATAATCCGGTGTTTTATGAGGATGAAGTCGATATAGACCTCAATCCCAAATTAGGAGCCGACTGGATGTTCAGAGCGCAGCAAAAGCGGGTTGTCACACCGGGGCAGAATGCCAAGCATTATCTGGCAGGCGTTCTCCACGCAGGCAACGGAAGGGTACTTTACGTCAGCGGGATCAAGAAAAACTCATCGCTGTTTATTGCCATGCTGGAAAAGCTGCGCCACCACTACCGACGAGCCAAAACCATCACGTTGATCCTCGATAACTACATCATTCACAAAAGCAAACAGACCGAGCGATGGTTGAAGAAGAATCCCAAGTTCTGCCTGGTGTTCCAGCCAGTTTACAGCCCTTGGGTTAATCACATAGAACGGCTATGGCACAAGTTACATGAAACCATCACGCGCAATCATCAATGCAGAGGGATGGCAAACCTGCTGGCCCGAGTGAAACACTTCATGGATACCGTGTCTCCTTTCCCGGGGAATGGCTATGGCACAGCGAAGGTGTAGCACTATTGGGATCAGTTATTTAGCTGACTGTCAATAAAGCAATCTGCAACCATGTCTTTTAACCCTTCCATCAATTTTGTTTTTTTGTGCATGACGGACGTTAAGCGTTCAATGTGCCTCATTGATTTCCCTGGACGGCACAGAGAGAATTTATCAGCAATATCCTTGAGTCCTGACTGTCGAGCTTTAATCGGGGATAGGTGCGACAAGTTGTGCTGGATAATTGCGCAGTAATCCTTGATGGTTTTGATCTGCCGGGACACTTCTGTTATCTGAGCGATGTCTTCCGAGAGCCAGCAATCAATATTTTCCGCATTATTCAGCTTCATTTTGCTCTGTTCTGTAAATAAAGTGGAATCGGCGTCCCCTTTGACAAACCTGTAATGCAACGTGTTGTTATGTCTGTAAAGCACGACACAGGAGATCTGATCTTGTCGTTGATATTCAAAAATGACAAAACTACGTGCTTTAGAAAGATAGAAATCCAGAAAGGTTTTAGGCTTTTCTCTGACCATATACTGAGGGTCAATCCCATAAAAAACAGGAACCAGAACAAGAGATGAGGTTTTTCCTGCTCCGTTTGTCCCTGAGATGTTGCTATGACCCGTCAAGGATATTTCCGTCAATGAAGGAAACGCGCTCTGGTTGGTGATGATCCGCAGTAGTGCACTTTTCATAAAAATCGCCTGCAAAATATACATTAAATCAATATATATCAGATCAGTGCATATTGGTAGTGTCAAGGTTAAATAATAGGCAATTTTGTACTAGGTAGCGTTTTAATTTGATTATGGACTTTATGCTATACCGATAAATACACAGGAAATTTTTTTCACAAAAGTGTATGAATGTTGATAGAAGCAACAAGCTACCATCGAAGGGCGTTTCCAAAGATATTGGTATAACAGAGCATCGAACAGACTCAGTTGGAAAGGATCTCGCGTAGAAGCTCTATCATCTTCACGGATAACTCGCGTTTCCAACGATAAATTAGTTTGGGATTATGTAGGGTAACGTTGTTGTATCGTTATGTGATTTTACTCACTTAGCGCGGTGTACAGAACTACTGGATCAGATCAGTTTCAACTGACGTTCTGCCGTTGCACATTTTGCCCTGATGAGTTCGTTCATTGTTGTAAGACAGCCACTCATCCTGATCATTTTGCCGCGTCTCCAGCGTTTGATTAACTTGTTGCGAAAAGCCACCTGATAAAACTCGTTCAGGATCGCCTTATCAAACTGCTCGCAGATCCCATTCGTTTGCGGTGACATCGTTTTAGTTTTCGTGTGATCGATGCCACTACTAGAGTTGGTAATCATGACGCTCGAACTTGCAGAGTAGCACAGCCTATATCGATGTTAACTCTACACCTGACTCTGTCAATTTATGCGTATCAACATAGTGGCTGAAACGTGCTAATAAGAAGGTGAGTTTTGGATGAATGTACCTTTGACAAAATGGTCTGTTGGGTGCTGTATAAAAGTAGTCGATAAGCTCAGTTTTATTCGCTTTAAAATCCTTAAAAAAATAAACCTGAGTAATGACTGGCTGCTCAAAATCAGCTCTACAGGCATCTAATATGTTTACAGCCTGGTTATACTGAACCTCATCATAAGCGTATATCGCTGAACGATATTTACCACGCATTGAGTGGTTTGATGTGCTCGCGTGAGTATGTAAATGGATTTCGATCAAGGTTGATAAAGAAATAACAGTCGGATCAAAAACCACTTCAATGGCTTCGCTGAACTGAGCGTTGTCACCAATTGAGGCGATCCAACCTTGATTGACAGTAGCAATGCCAATAAGTGATGAAAATACGCCTTCGGTGCACCAGTGACAACCACCGCCTAAGCCGATTGTATTAAGGGTGGTTGTCGTATGCAAATTGCAAGTCTGTGTGGGCTGCTGCAAACTCATTGAGATGAGGGCAACTTCCAGTCTGGTCTGGGGAAGTGGCAGGTATAGCCATTTGGTCGGAGTTCCAAATAGTCCTGATGCATAGCCTCCGCTTCCCAAAAATCACTTGCAGGTTCGACTTCAGTCACTACTTTTCCAGGCCATAATCCCGAAGCATCCACGTCAGCAATGGTTTTTACTGCCTCAGCATGCTGTGCCTCAGAGGTATAATAAATGGCTGAGCGATAAGATGTGCCCTTGTCATTACCTTGTCTATTTACTGTACTAGGGTCATGAATCTGAAAGAAAAACTCTAAAATTTGTCGATAGCTGGTGATTTCATTATCGAACATTATTTCAATGCCTTCAGCATGGTTACCATGATTGCGGTAGGTAGCATTAGCCACTTCACCACCGGTATAACCTACTCGGGTTGAAGTGATACCGGGACGTTTGCGGATAAGATCCTGCATGCCCCAAAAGCAGCCACCGGCTAATACTGCGCGTTCAATTGCCATAATTAAATGTCCTCTACTTGGTCTAAATACTCTGCGTAACCTTTACTTGCCATTTCTTCCCTAGGAATAAAACGTAATGACGCTGAGTTAATACAATAACGTAGGCCACCCTGGTCTTTGGGACCGTCTGAAAATACATGGCCTAAGTGACTGTCGCCATGAGTTGAGCGCACTTCTGTGCGGGTCATGCCGTGCGACCTATCAGTGATTTCAATTACGTTGACAGAGTCTATCGCTTTGGTAAAGCTCGGCCAACCACACCCTGATTCATACTTGGCAGAAGACGCAAATAAAGGCTCACCTGACACGATATCCACGTAAATGCCGGGCTTGGTGTTCTTTAGCAATTCACCAGTCCCTGGACGCTCTGTACCATTTTCTTGCGTCACCCGATACTGCTCCTTAGTCAGAGCAGAAATCGCATTCATAGATTTTTGATAGGTATTCATAAATGTCCTCTTATAGAGTAGAGCCATGTGCCTTTCAGATTATAAGAGACCTTCTGTTTACAGAATTTATTTCACTTAGGCCGTTAACCCGAAAAAATGATCTGATCCAGTAGTTCTGTACACCGCGCTAAGTGAGTAAAATCACATAACGAGGTGCCTATGACAGCTAAAAAGAACTGCAAGACCTATACCGCAGAATTTAAGGCCCTCTAACTTATAGTTGTTTCGGATGCGGCTTATTTGTTTTTGTGCTCCAGTGCTGTAAGTGATGTGCCTACGATAAATATAGACACGACAAACAAGCCTAAATCTTTTAGCAAAAACTGGCCAGGAACCACAGAGATCGCAGGAAACCCAAGAGATGCCTCAAAAACACCGGGTGTAGTCAGCATGAACGACAATGTCGTAAAAAAGAGTCCGGTTGAAAGTACACCGCCCAAGATTGCGAGCTTAGGGGAGAAAACTCGTGCAGCGATTAACAGGCCAACTGAAATTTCAAGCACACCCAGAAAATTTGAGAATCCTTGAATGCTGAGGAAACTATACATCCATGAAAGCAGAGGGCTATTACTAACAAAACCATGTATACCGTTTGCTTCGTAGCTAGTGAATTTCATACCACCAAACCACAAATATATTATCGTCATGGCAACGTAGATGCCACCTATACCAAACTTAGTGACTTTTGCACCGAGATTATTACTAAGGATATTGGTAGTCTGGACACCATTTTCAATTTCGGGAATAGTCATCTTATATCTCCAATTATTTTTAGCCATGTGGACTCACTCTATGTAGCCCACTAAAATGATATGACTCTTGAGAAAAACTATATGTTTACTCGAGTCGAACCTAACTTAGGTAATTGCTGTAGTTGAGCACCAATGGATTAGACATCAATGCCTAGTGGTTGAACGGCCGGGAAGTCGACCTCGGTCTGTGTCACTTCGTTAACGTAGTTAGTGAAAGTGTTCAGGGCAACAGCCAACAGAATATCCACTACATGTGCATCACTGTAGCCAGCGTTCAGCACCGCTTGGACCTGGTCATTGCTGACTTGCCCGCGCTGGCGGACTACGGCGGCAGCAAAACGCACGGCTGCGTCGGCCTTAGGGTCATTTGATGCACCGCTGCGGTTGGCAGTGAGTTCAGCATCATCAAGCTTGGCCACCTTACGGCCTAGGAAGGAATGGCCAGCAAGGCAATAATCGCAGCCGTTGATCTCAGCGACGGCTAGGGCAATACGCTCAAGAGTCGCTGTACCCAAGCCGCCCTGTGCTGATGCTGCGCTCAATTGCAGGTAGCCAGTCAGCGCAGCAGGGCTGTTGGCAACGACGCGGAACATGTTAGGAACGCGGCCCAGTTGTTTTTCCACAGCCTTGAGTGAGGTATGGGTAGCAGTAGGCGCGGCGTCGATTGTGGTAGGGGTGTTCAAACGTGACATAAATTTCTCCTAGTGATTTGAAAGACAGCACGCTGTATTGGCGTGGAATAAATTGTATTTAAGAAGGTTCTGCTTGATAATCCGTTGCTATCAGACAGCTCATCTTCACGTCTTGCGCAGTCGCCATTTCAGTGCCACTACACACCTTCGTTGACGTCACGCCGTCCTGATTTCTAAGGAGGTCTTCGAGACTCCAAAAACACCCTCCGGCAACGATCACATTATTTATTTTTCATAAAGCCTCCTTGGTTTTTATCTATTTACTAATGGAACTGAATTTACAGCATGTAAAATAGATATAACATGCTCAATAGTTCGTATAATGTGACTTATTAGACAGTTTACGTAGGGGCTATGTCAGGGTGAGAGCGTGAACATTTTGTTAAATTTCACCCAGTTTTTTGAGACCCGCATTGAGTACCGTTTCCAGATATTCACTGCTCATTCCTGCGATTTTTTGCTTCCGTCTTACGCTCGCCTTGCGTGAAGTCTCGGCCCTGAGCATGTTCAGCCCCATGTGCCGGATGCACGCCAAAATCTCTGCGGCATCACCGCGATAAATCGGGCAATCATCCTCGCCCATCGTGACGTCCAGCACCCAGTGCAGGCTATTTTCGATGGCCCAGTGCCCACGCACCGCTCGCGCAAACTCATCCTGCACCAACGCTTTGGAACTGATGAAATAACGCTGCTCTATGGTAATTTTTTGCATATTTTCAACGCGATAGGAGATGGCCACGCCAATGCTGTGCAACTGTTCCCAATGAGGAAACTGGGCGGCCA
>OBZR01001119.1_pt1 | contig 10857 bp, 2 predicted proteins | sample 1495541 | NCBI WGS metagenome assembly OBZR01 (sample SAMEA2580240, study PRJEB22360) | human gut metagenome | biome: human gut; feature: human-associated habitat; material: faeces | place: Denmark | collected 2008/2010 | reverse complement strand
GGTATTTGCCACATAGGCTTGGTCCACAATTTGATACCCTTGTTGGTGATAACCGTAGCCGTTAACACGTGTGGCATTAACTACTTCTTTTCCTGGAAGGTTATAAATTTGGTCTGGCACCCAGTCAGCAATGGCTTGAATACCATCTTTGTGGAGGGCACGAAGGACATTAAGGAGGTCCTCAAGTGAGCCATACTTGTTATTTTGACTCAAGGCCATGTCATAACGGTCATCAAAGGCATAACCATTGTCAATTGTTGAATCAAGGAAGGTACCATCCTTACTTGAAACGTACTGTGGTGGAAGTCCAACAGACGTAACACCCCAAGCTTTGAGCAAATTAGTGTTCTTAGCCAAGACACGGTTCATGTAGAGTTCTGGCTGATTGTCCGCAAAAGCTTGGAAGTTTGAGAAGGCTTCATACATAACTTGCGAATCAAGGGCTGCTGAAGACTTGTAAACTTGACCATCGCTATTGGCACGGTTACTTGGCTGTGTACGTGCGTCTTGGTTAGCCTTAGCTCCGACTGGTACCCAGACACCGAGATAACCTGAGACTTGGACATTTTCAACACCAAAAACATCGTTGGCGTTGAAGGTCAAGTTCCCATTCCAGTCGGTACGTTTAAGAAGGTTTTTAGGCACATCAGAATCGTTGAGGTAGGTTGCTAGACCATCCTTAGTCGTCAAAAGTAATGGGCGATAAAGCTGATTACGGTGAGCTCTACCCATATTCATCGTTACAGTTTCATTACTACCCAATCGGAAATCATAGTTGTTGGTCATGATGACACCCATCCCTTGCGTACGGGTTTCAGCAGTTCCCCAATCAGTTCTGTTATTGGCACCTTTACCATAACGAACAGAAGTCAAAAGTCCATCATTTCCGACTTTTTTCACTTCCATGTCTTGACCACCAGCTACATACTTGATACGGGCACGCAAAAGGGTGTCAATGGCATCAAAGTAAGGCGTCTTTTTCGCCATGTAGTGACCATCCTCACGGTAGAGGTCTCCATAATAAACACGTGTTACAGAGTCCTTGTTGGTCAACATGAGGGCATAGACAGATGGCAAGTTGTATGACGCATAAGTCTTGTGAGCCTTATCAATATCCGCATTGTAAATCTCGAAGGCCTTCTTTATTTCATCACGTGTGAAATTGTAACCAAACAGATTTGGGTTGATACGATCACGGATGATACGTTGGATAATGGTTTGCGCTTCCGTATCGTGGGCACGGGTGAAAATATAGTTGGCCATACGTTCACCGTTCTTATCGTTAGCACCTCGTGGATTCAAACTACTATTCATAAAAGCAGTCATGTCCCCAAGCTGCATACGTGTATTTTTATCACGCATCAAAAGGTTGGTAAGAGCATTACGAAGGGCATTATCAATCGGCAGTTGTGCCCCCTTATTGTCCTTGTTGTAATATGGGTCGTTGGCAGACCACGCTTCCAAGTATGACAAGTGTTTGATCGCATTAGCTTCGGACTTGTCAACACCATAGGCTGCTTTGAAGTAATCTGAAGCGATTTGGAGAAGGTCAGCATCCACATTGTCCAAGGCATCGACACGCAAACCGTCAAAGTTAGCAGTTGGGTCATTGGCCATGATACTTCCGATATTCATCATAAAGTGGAGCCAGTTAAGTTGCTCCGCCTGAACAGCTGGGTTTGAGTTATCAATATCGTTGGCAAGCAAGAACTCAAGACCACCGATAGAATTGTCCTTGAAGTACTTACGTGTACCCGTCTGGTTAGTAGGTGTGCGGTTAAGTAGACGATAATCAGAGTTGGCGTAGCTAGTACGGTTACCAGTATCACCCTTACTGTTGTTAAAGAGCAACTGTCCACCTTGCAAGTGGTCGTATGAAATATTTTCAGTGCTACTATTCCAACCTGGCTGAGTCTTGATAAATTGATTAATACTTGTACTCAACCACTTGGTATTGCCTTCACGCGCAATACGCTCTTCAATCTTAGTCTGAACCGCTTTAGCAGCTAGATTTAGACTTTCCTGGCTAGAGTTGGTTGAAAATGATCCCGCACCAAGACCTTGATTTTGCATGTAGTTTAGGTAGTTAACCTGAGTCGATTTGTCAGGCCACCAAACCATCAAGAGTGGACGTTTGTCCGCTTCAGTTGAAGCTGTCCAAGTCTTACCATCCTTGAGAATACTCTTTGGACGGTACCAAGCATCCGCAGTGATGAAGGTGTCGAGTTGGTCCAAAGATTTGTTATCGTTTTTGTAGAGCTGATTTCCAGATGAAAAATCTACGGTCGCCTTGATAGGTTTAGTTGAAAATTCATCCTGTGACTTGGTCGTAAGAGCCCCTGTTTCGGCATCAAAGTAATATGACTTACCATCTTGCTCAAAGACGAAGTTCTTACGCACACTACCGTCACTATTGACATAGTATTGTTTGCCGTTAATCCATTGGATACCAGTCGCTGTATTGGTATTGGCTTCACGAGTTTCTGCCAAGGCACGACGACTACGTGTACGAGCTTCTGTATTTGCCGTATCAGTTGTTGCTGCACGGTCTGTAGTAGCTGTTGCAGTCGCATTATTTGTATCTGTCGTTGTAGCACTCGTATCAACTGCAGCTGCTTGCACATTTGTACTTGGTGCTGCTTGACCTGAGTTAGTATCAACTGTCGCTGTGTTTGCAGCAGGTGCCGCTGCCCTATCTGTAACATCGGTTGTCGTGCTAGTCGCATCTGCGACAGGAATAGCCACGCTCGCAGTATTAGCATCTGCTGAGATAGTTGGTGCTACTGTAGTTGCTGCATCATTAGTTGTAGCTGGCGTTTCTTGAAGCAGATTCTGACTGCTATCACCCGACTGATTCGCAGGATTTTGCTCATCGGCCTGAACCTGTTGATCCGCCAACAAAGTTCCACCAGCAACAGTAACCATTGAGAGTGCTGTCACCCCAATAGTCACCCAATTCTTCTTCACTTTATGCATTTTAAAGCGTACTTTTTGTTCCATAATATTTACCTTTTTCCCTTATATTACTTCTATCATAAGCTATTTGACAAGGGAATACAATTACACAACTATAATGTCAGCTTAATGTATCTACCTTCGTTTTCTCAGAAAACGTCCTTTAATAATCTGCCTAATAAATGCCCCTTGTGAACAAATGCACTAAGGATAACATAAAACCAACTAAAATCGTTAGGATTTAGACTTTTTTAGACGATAGAATCATCCTACAATATTAATTTATTTTTAAATAAAAAAACCTTCATTTCTAAGATGAAATAAAGGCTTGGGTTAGAGATATTACCTAGTGAACAAATCAGCTATGGTTTCAATAATGGCATAGAGTAATGGGTATTTTCGTTTTCTGAAGTCTGTTTTATAAAAGTAATAATTCGAAATTAAAAGAAATAATATGACAATGATAATCCAAGCCAAGATAACCATAATTTCTCTCCTTTAAGAAGTCAGTTACACCTAGAGCTTAACGAAGATGGTTCCCCATAACTACCTCTAACTCTTTTTTCCTACATGCAAATATAATACCCATTATAACACGGCTATAGCTCCTCCTTGCGAATATGAGAGGGACAAAATTATTAGGATTTAAGTGTGAAAAAGCATCTGGGTGTACACTGACAGTTTCTCTAAAACAACTCAAAAAAAACCAGCAAACGCTGGTTTTTTCATCTATTTAATCACCTAGAGTTATGATAGGAAAATAATAATAATTTAGATAGGAAAAGGAAAAATTAGCTCTAGATTTTTAAAGTACATAGTAATTAGCGACGCTGTCTCAATTCACCAGTTTTAGCATCGCAGAAGAGGCGTTTGCCACCAACATAAACATAACGTCCTTTCACTTGACGACCTGAACCGTCAAAGTAAAGCTGTTTGCCATTGATGACTTGTTGTCCAGTCACTGCTTGACCTGCTGCGTTGAAGTAATACCAGCAGCCACGTCCAGCTTCGACAAAGCGGTTTACCACTTGCTCACCAGTGTGGGCATCAAAGTAACATTTCTTACCTTGGACAGTGAGCAATTTACCTTTGACTTGAGCACCATTGCTACCAAAGTAGTAAACTTTATTGTTAATATTTTGAAGACCTATCACTTTGTGACCATCTTGGTTAAGGTACGCCCATTGGTTAGCCGCAATTTGAATGAATTGGTTGATGACTGCTTGACCAGTGACAGCGTCATAGTAACGTCCTTCAGCCCAGCCACCTTTTAGCTGACTATGGTCTTTGTTGAAGTAATAGAGTTTACCATCAATCACTTTGGCACCTTGAACGAGGCAACCAAAAGCATCCGCATAATACCAGTTGTTATTTTCAAAGATAAAGCGTGACACAGCCATTTCACCTGTTTGGGCAGAAATGTAGTATTGCTTGTTGCCTTGTTGCATCATCTGACCTTTGATTTGACGGCCTTCTGAGTCAAAGCAGTATTCTTTACCATTGATGATACGTTTTCCTGTCACAGCGTAACCATGTTCATCAAGGTAGTACCAAGCTTGGTTTTCTTTATTTTGAACAAAGGTATTTACAGCCATATTACCAGTATCAGGGATGAAGTAACGGATACGGCCATCTGAGAAGCGAATAAATTTGTCTTTAGCTTGGATACCTGTGTGTGTATCAAAGTAGAAGGTTGTGCTACCCATTTCAAGGAGACCAGTAGCCATGTGACCATAACAATCGAAATAGCGTACATCCTTACGGTAACCTGCAAAATCGTAGAAGCCATTGATAGCCTTCACGCCATTTTTATCATAGTAATAGGTGTAACCATCGCTACCTTTAACAAGTGAGTCACGAGCTTGAAGGCCATTTTCAAGGAAGTAATAAGCCTTACCATCAATAACCTTTTCGCCTTTGACCTTTTGACCATATTGATCGTAATAGTACCATTGATTTTCACCTACACGTACAAATGAAGACTTGGTATTGTTTGAATCAACACTTGGTTTAGTCTCACCTGTGATGATTTGGTAACCTGAGTTATTTTGCTGGTCACCTTGTGAAATGATAGTGACATTAGCATTTGAACCATTCGAATGCCCTACTGATATGTTTGGAAACAGTTTATTTGAATTCGAAACGATAGTAACATTCGGCGTAGTTCCTGAAGCCGTGATGGTGATAGTCGTGTTTCGACCACCATTCCAATGAATGCCGTTTGAGTTAGACGAACTCGTCGTAATTGTCGCAAAACCGCTAGCTGACGATGATGATGACCATGATGATGACGACGAGTAAGAGTACCAAGCTGAACTTGATGAGCTTGAAGAACTTGACGCACTAGCACTTACTGATGCCGAGCTGCTACTTGATTGGTAAGCAGAACCCGTTTGTGATGAATTAGAGTTTTGTGTTCCTACGACTTGTGAAGTTTGTGATGAACTGACTTGACCAGCTCCACCACCAACTACAGTCTGAGATGAGCCTCCTGTTGAAACAGATGATGAAGACTCGTAGCCTGTACTCGTTTGACTTGCATAGTTAGATGGCACTGCTGACACATAAGTAGCACCTTCTGTTAAGGTTGGTGAATAGCTTTCATTAATCAATGATGCACTTGACTCAATGCCTGCATCTGTTTGTTCAAAACCATCACCATTAGGAAGTGACACTTCATCTGCTTGTGCCGATTGGTCTGCCAAAAGGGCTCCACCCGCAAGTGCAACCATAGACAGCGTACTAACTCCAATAGTCACCCAGTTTTTCTTGACCTTGTGCAACTTAAACCCAACTTTCTTTTCCATAACATACACCTTTCAATATAACTTTATTTCTCTATTCTATGTTAAGGGATTTTGGAAACGAATACAATTACAGATGCATAACTCTAGTCTCATAAGACTAACCTTATGCCCATAATAGATTTCAAAAAACAAGTCTAAGATACATGGTTAAGCCTTTTATATGTTAGAAATCGTTTCCAAAAAACGTTCAGATTTTTTAAAAAGTACACAGAAATTCCGATGTTTAGCCGTTTTAGCTCTTCCTTCATTAAAGGACTGAGCATAATTTAAAGCTAAAGTAAGCAGTTTATTGAGGAATCTATTAATCAAACTCATTGTTTGCTTACAATCTGCTTGGCATATCAAGAGATAGTAATAAAGAAAAGCACTTGAAACAAAATGTTTCAAGTGCTTAAAAGTGGTGAGACTGGGAAGGTACCTACTGAATTTTAATCCAAAAGCATCTAGGATAGTCCCAAAATCACATTTTCTTCTGCCCCTTATCGTTTTCTGACCCAAGCTCCAGTATTGGCGTCATAGTAACGACGTTGGCCTTTAACCCAAACGTAACGGCCTTTGACCTGACGGCCAGAAGCGTCAAAGTAGAGGTGTTGACCGTTGATGACTTGTTCTCCGGTTACAGCTTGGCCTGAGGCGTTAAAGTAATACCAAACACCGCGAGAAACTTGGATAAAGCGATTGGTTACGGCTTCACCACTATTGGCATCAAAGTAGTATTTCTTGCCTCTGTATGTCAGAAGTTTCCCTTTAGCTTGGACACCGTTACCTTCAAAGTAGTAAAGTTTACCATTAATATGTTGAAGACCAACTACCTTTTGACCATTTTGGTTGAGGTAAGCCCATTTGTTGGCACCAACTTGGACAAAGCGGTTGGTTACGGCCTGACCTGAGTCACCATCATAGTAACGGCCGTTGGCCCAGGCACCCTTGACTTGACTATAATCATTGTTGAAATAATAGTGATTACCGTTGATGACCTGAGCACCTTTAACCAGTTTACCATTGCCATCGACATAGTACCACTTGTTGTTTTCCGTCACAAAGCGTGAGCGAGCAATTTCACCGCTATCACCATCAAGGAAGTAACGTTGGTTATTGATTGTGACAAAGTGTCCCTTAACCTGACGGCCTTCATTGTCAAAGTAATACTGCTTACCGTTAATGGTTTGGAGTCCTGTCACGGCATAACCGTTGCTATCGAGGTAATACCAAGCCTTGTTCTCAGGATTTTGCGCAAATCGGTTGACTGCGAGATTTCCTGTATCTGGGATGAAGTAACGCGTGCGTCCGTCCGCAAAACGGATGAACTTGTCTTTGGCTTGAATACCAGTCTTTTCATCGAAATAGAAGGTTGTGCCATACATGTCGTGGAGGCCACGATACATTTGACCGTTGCCATCAAAATAGCGAACATCTTGGCGAGGACCTGCAAAGTCGTAGAATCCGTTAAAGGCCTGAACCCCTTTAGGATCGTAGTAATAGACGTGACCATCACTGCCTTGGCGAAGGACATGACGTAGCTGGAGACCATTGTCTAGGAAGAAATATTTCTTACCATCAATGACCTATTCACCTGTGACCATGTTACCGTTCTTATCAAAGTAATACCACTGGTTGGCACCGATTTGAATGAAGGTATTCTTGGCAAGGTAACCACTCGTTGAGAGGTATTGGACCTTATCTCCCACCCTACGGAAACCAGTTGCTGTGATTTCAGTCATTTGTTTTGGAAGGAAGGTTTGACCTGCTTTAAGGCTGAAGTATTGGTTTGTGGCGTTGTCTTGCAAGACATAACGTGCTCCAGTACCTTGGATATTGCTTCCATTGAAATACTTGGCTGACCATTGCGTGATTTTCTCATTGGTTGTCAATTTACGGCCATTTGAAATCTGCACGCGCTCAAAGATAGCTGGGTATTTAGCCTTCAATTCATCAAGGAAGACACCACCATACTTCCCTTGGAAGTCATTTCCAAAGGTGCGTGTTTTAGCTGCATAGAGACTATTGTAGATTTCGGCATTTGGACGTGGTGTGCCGTAGCTGTTGGTACGTGAGGCTGTTACCACTTCTTTTCCAGGAAGGTTGTAAATTTGGTCTGGAACCCAGTCAGCAATGGCTGAGATACCTTCTGCGTGAAGGGCACGAAGGGCATCCATGAGGTCTTTGAGCGAACCGTATTTGTTGTTCTTACTCATGGCAATATCGTAGCGGTCCTCGAAGGCATAGCCATTTTCAATGATAGAATCCAAGAAAGTGCCGTCTTGGCTAGACACGTATTGTGGCGCAAATTCAAAGGAAGTGATTCCCCACTCTTTGAAGAGTTTGGCATTTTGAGCAATAACACGGTTGGTGTACTGACTTGGTGTCTTAACGAAATCTTGGAAGTTTGAGAAACCTTCGTAAATGACTTGTGAGTCAAGAGCTGCTGATGATTCAAAGACCTGCTCACCCTTCTTGGTCGTCGAAGCCTTGGTGCGGGCATCTTGGTTTTCAGAAGCACCAACTGGCACCCAAACTGCCAAATAACCTGAAACTTCAACGGTTGAATGACCAGTAATATCGTCTGCTGTGAAGGTTAAGTTCCCTTGATTGTCCGTATAGCGAACCAATCCAGCTGGCACATCAGAATCCTTGAGATAGGTCGCAAGTCCTGTCGATTTGCTGAGAAGCAATGGACGGTAAGCCTGATTTTTGTGGGCAGCTCCCATATTGACCACCAAACGGTCATTTGTTCCCAACTTCATATCTGGACGGTTGGCTGTAAGGACGAGCATTCCTTGGTTGCGTGTTTCGGCAGTACCAAGCTGGTTGGCTTCTTCTGCTCCTTTACCATAACGCACAGATGACATGATTTCATAGCCATTAAGCTTAGTAACCTTCATGTCTTGACCACCTGCTACATATTTGATGCGAGCACGGAGCAAGGCATCGATGGCATTATAGTATGGTGATTTTTCAGCCATGTATTGGCCATCGTCGGTAAAGAGGTCCCCGTAGTAAACACGAGTGATACTATCCTTGTTGGTCAACATTGTGGCATAGGCAGCTGGGATATTGTACTGGGTGTACTTTTTATCAGCCTTGCGCATGTCCGCATTGTAGATTTCAAAAGCCTGTTTGAGCTCATCCATAGTAAAGGTGAAACCATCTGTTTTTGGATTAATCTGCTTGCTGATGATATTAGCCAAAACAGCTTGCACTTCACTATCATGGGCACGCACAAAAATATAATTGGCATCACGTGGCGTGTGTTTCTGCTCACTTGAACGATTGTTAAGAGAGTTAGTAATGACACGTTCCAAGCTGCCACGGTAATTGCTCTTACGCAAGAAAGTTGTCAAAAGTGTTTCACGTAGTGGATTGTCAATGGATAACTGAGCACCCTTGGTATCCTTGTTGTATTGATGGTCGTTGTAAGACCAAGCTTCAAGAATCGACAAGTGGGCAATAGCGTTGGCTTCATTGTCTGCGACACGGTATTTTTCCTTGAAGTAGTCAGAAGCAATCTGCAAGAGGTCCGCATCCACATTGTCCACCGCATCGATACGAACACCGTCAAAGTTGGCACTTGAATCATTGCCAAGGATAGAACCAATGTTCATGATGTAGTGGAGCCAGTTTAGTTGCTCAGCCTGAACAGCTGGGTTAGAGTTGTCGATATCGTTAGCCAAGAGCAACTCGTAGCCACCATTTGAACGGTCAATATGATATTTGCGTGTCCCCGTTTGGTTAGTCGGTGTGCGATTCATGAGGCGGAAATCTGAATTGGCATGACTTGTCGCACTATTATTTAGGAAGGTCAGTGCTCCTCCTTGCAGGTGATCTTTACCAACTAAGAGATTGTCCTCACTCTCAGAGTTCCAGCCAGGCTGTGTTTTGATGAAATCTGACATCAACTGGCGAAGCCAAGTGGTATTGCCCTCACGACCAATACGTTCCTCGATTCCTCGTTGCACCGTTTCGGCAGAAGCTGCCAAGTCATAGCTCATCATGTCGGTCGTATAGGTCTTATTACCAAACCCTTGTTGACTCATATAGTTGAGGTAGTTGACTTGTGTCACCTTGTCTGGCCACCAAGTCATCAAAAGGGGACGATAATCTTTCTCAGTTGAAGCTGTCCAATTTTTCCCGTCCTTCAAGATCTGTTTTGGACGATACCAGCTATCAGCCGTCAAGAAATTGTCCAAGTGTTCAAAACTCTTGCTTGACGTATCGTAGGCCTGGTTATAAACCGCATAGATAGAGTTATTTGGAATGGCATCGGCACGATACAAAGGTTTACTTTGATCTACCATCGCCCCAGTCTCATCGAAATAATAAAGACGACCATCAAGTTCAATCGCTGTGTTCTTTTTCACAACGCCATTTTCAACATAATACTGCTTGCCATCAATCGTCTTCAAGTTAGTAGCTACTGGTTTATAGTCAAGACTTGGCTGACTTGGTTGGACTGGCTTGTTAGGTTGAGACGGCTGACTTGGTTGAATAGGTTTGTTTGGTTGATTTGGCTGCGTTACAATGGTCACATTTGGTCTTGTGCCATTTGGACTTGTCACCGTTACGTTTGGCTTAGGAGTGTTTGGCCCTGTGATAATGGTTACATTTGGTGTCGTACCGCTGGCCGTAATCGTAATGTTAGTGTTGCGGTTAGCATTGATACGAATAGTGCTGTCAGCAGCGCGTGTGGCGATTGCTGGTGCAGCATTGGTCAAGACTCTAGGTCTTGCTTGTTCTGTCACACTTGGAGTAGACTGAGCACTTGTTTGCACAGCTACTTGAGTTGATGTCTGACCTTGTGAGGCCTGTTCCGTAGTCTGTGTCTCTTGGGCACTAGCTTGAGTTTGCGAAGAAACTGCCACTTCTTGATCGATAACTTGACTGCTTTGTGCTTGAGCAGTTGCCTCTTGAGCGACCGCACTTGTCGTCGCCTGAGAGCTTGTTTCGTGACTTACGCTGGCTGTTGCTACTGCTGCCACACTTGCTTGAGCACTAGCTTGCTCAGTAACAGTTGTTGTCGTCACTAGACTGGCAGTACCATCCTCACTCAGTTGCTGCAAGCCGTCACCATTAGGTGCGCTCGTCTCATCGGCTTCTA
>OBZR01001110.1_pt1 | contig 11001 bp, 11 predicted proteins | sample 1495541 | NCBI WGS metagenome assembly OBZR01 (sample SAMEA2580240, study PRJEB22360) | human gut metagenome | biome: human gut; feature: human-associated habitat; material: faeces | place: Denmark | collected 2008/2010 | reverse complement strand
CGCCAACATGACCAAGCAGAACATCCTGCAACAGGCAGCGTCCAGCATCCTGGCGCAGGCCAACCAGCGTCCGCAGTCCGCCCTGTCGCTGCTGGGCTAAGTCGGTTCAACCATCAATTGACATGAGGAGCAGCAGATGGCCAATGAATCGATAGCCATGCCTTCTGTTACTTCGACGCTGACTCAACATGGCGGCCCCCAGGCCGCCATGGCTGTTTCTCCATCCACATCCAGCGGAGAGGAACTGGCCGAACAGACAAGTGTCGAGCCGACAGCCAAGGCATCACAGGCACAGGTCAAGGCGTCAGAGTCGCGTATGGATAAGGCCTATATGGAAAAACAGGCCCAAGAATTGCAAGAGAAGTTGGACAATTTGAGCAAGTTGAAAGGATGGACCATCAACTTCAGTCTGGTCCCTGAATTTGACCAGCCGGTGATCAAGGTGATAGATGCGGAGACCAAGCAGGTTATCCGTCAGATCCCGAGCGAGGAAATGCTCTTGATAAGCAAGAGGTTGCAATCCATGGATCAGGCGAATGGCAATGGCGCCGGTCTCTCTGGGCTGCTGTTCGATGGTCAGGTGTGACCCAATTTTAAGTCGATAGACAGGAGGATGTATGGCAATTACCTCTGCGGGGGCGGGATCCGGGCTCGATCTTGAAAGTGTGATCTCGGCGAGTGTGGCAGCCAAAAAAGCCCAGTTGCAACAACCGATCGTCACCAAACAAAACAGCACCCAGATCACCTTGTCTGGCATAGGTCAGCTGAAATCCTCCATCTCTGCCTTCACCGACATCCTCGACAAGCTGAGTGCCCCCGGTGCTTTCAACAAGCGCGCCATCAACATTACCCAGAGCAAAGATGACCCCATACTGAAGGTGGAGAGCAAGTCTGGCGCCTCCAATGGGCAATACAACATCATCGTCAATAAGTTGGCACAAACGAGCCGTCAGGAAGGCATTTTCGATAGTTCTACCACCTCTCTGGTCACCCAGGATGGGCAACTTACGTTCAAGGCCGGCGACAAGACGTTCAAGGTGGATGTGAAAGCGGGCGATACCCTGCAAGACATTCGCAAGAGCATCAACAGCAATGGCGACAACTTCGGCCTCAGCGCCAACATAGTCAATACGGCGGATGGCAAGGCCAAGCTGGTGATCGATTCCGGCATTTCGGGCGATGGCAAGGACCTGACCATCACCGGGGATACGGCGGAGCTCGCCATCTTCGAGTCGGGGGGCGGTGTCATGAACCAGACCCGTGCTGCCAGCAGTGCAGAGATCTCCGTGGATGGCAACGTCCTCAAGAGCGACACCAACACCTTTGATGACTCTATCCAGGACCTCAAGGTGACTGTGCTGCGCGTGTCGGATAAAGACAGTGCAGGGGATCTCAAGGCAAACAAGGTCGATATCACGACCGACAAGACCTCTATCCAGGAGCTTGTCCAGCAGTTCGTGGATGGTTACAACACCCTGCAAGACAAGATGAATACCCTGGGCAAACGCAACACCTTCGTGGGTGGCGTGAAGCAGGATGATGGCGGCGCCCTGGCCGGTGACTCAACCACAAGAGCCATCGAGTCATTCATGAGCAATCTGCTGGTCAGCCCTTCCCAGAACAGCGGTACCTACTCCACCATCTTCGAGGTCGGTATCAAAATGGACAACAAGGGCAAGCTCTCTCTCGACAAGACGAAGTTTGGCGAAGCCGTCGACAAGAACTTCGATCAGGTTGTGGCGCTGTTTGGTGGCGAAAAGGGCCTGGCGGGCACCTTGAATACCGGCTTGAAAGAATATACCAAGAGCGGCGGTATGCTGGCACAACGAGAAGATGTCTTGAACTCTGACTTGCGTGCTCTTACCCAGAAAACCTCCACGGCCAGTGCACAATTGGCAAAATATGAAGCCTCACTGCGTGCCCAATATGGCAGCCTGGATGCCTTGCTGGTCAAGATGAACAACTCGGCCTCTGCGTTGTCCAGCCTGCAGACGAATTATCAGAAATCTTGATAGATCGAGAGTATTGAAATATGTACAAGCGCAATATCAAAGCCTATACCGCAGGCAACCTCGCAGCCGATCTGGCCACGGCGGATCCTCACCGTGTCATTCAACTGATGATGCAGGGGTGCCTGGAACGTCTGGCACAAGCCAAGGGGGCCATCGAGCGCCAGGACATGGAAGCAAAATCGGTGGCCATTTCCAAGGCACAAGGGTTGCTGCATGGTTTGCAGGATGCACTGGATATGAGCCAGGGGACCATGGCTGAAGACCTTTATGGGCTTTACGCCTATATGGACGAACGTATCTGGGATGCCAGTCTGGCGCGCGATATCGCTCCCCTCGAAGAGGTCATGGGACTGATGCTGACCATCAAATCCGGTTGGGATCAATTGCCCGAGGCTGAAAAACAGCAGGGCTATCAGATGAGACAGCAGTTGGGTGAGCTGTGAGAGCCATTCTCACCGAGCTCGATGACGCACTGCGGGAAAATACCCGCTTGATGGGCGCCCTATTGCAACAGCAGCAATATGATAAGGCCCTGTCGTGCATGGATGAGCGGTTGGCGCTGATAGGTCGTCTGGTGCAGCTTGCTCAAGATGAACCTGAGCAACAACAGGCTGTTGCGGCCCTGGCTGGCGAGCTGTCACTTCAAGAAGAGAGCACGAAAGCCCTGGTAGCCAGTCATCATCACGCCATTTTCGAACAACTGACTCACGTTGGGAAAGCCAGCAGGGCTGGGCAAGCGTATCGTGCAAACAGTAAGGAGTTCTGATGCCAGGCAATATTGATGCAGCCCTGATAAAAGCGGAGCAGGATGCACAGCGACTTCAGCAGCAAGCAGAGCAGGAAGCTGCCATGAAGGTGGCGTTGCCCCTTCGCTTTGCACAAAATATGGCTGCGTTTCGTCAATATATTCCCCATATCGCCGACATGTATGAGGACTATCAGCCCGCCCGTCCATTCAAGTTTTTCTGCACTGAAAACGGTCAACCCAATCTGGCCTGGCTGGATGATGATGTCGCCGTGTATGGTACCGAGCCTTATCTCATCTGTGAGACGCTGGTGACCGAATTCATGGAGAAGGGGGGATTGTCCAGGTTCTCCTTCAGCCAGGAGGCCAACCCCCTCGGCTTCATGCATGTCGAGTACCTCAACAAACTGAATGCCTATCTTGACGACATTTCAGCGCGGGAAGAGAGGCTGGGGCAGGTGCCCCATGAGGTACCGAGCGCCTTTATCTTCGGGGTGGGTCTGGGGTATCACCTCGGTTATCTCTATGAAAGGTGCAAGATCGGTACTCTCTTCCTGTTTGAGCCGGACCTGGATCTCTTCTACGCGTCCCTGTTCTGCTTCGATTGGGCACCATTGCTGACTTATCTGCATCAGGAGAATCTGGGGTTGCATATTCTGCTGGGGCAGGATGAAGAGACCATCGTCAAGGATTTTGCTGCGGCCATTCACAGCCGCGGCTCTTTCCTGATCGCCAACGCTTTCATCATGTGGGGCTATCAGAACGACAAGATCAAGAAACTGATCGAGAAGGTGCAGCAGGAATATTACCTGCTGGTGATGGGATGGGGTTTCTTCGACGACAACCTGATCGCCCTGTCCCACACCATCAACAATATCGAGCGCGGGGTTCCGTTCCTGCAAAAAGATCGACGGGTCTCTCCCCAGTATCAGCGTACCCCGGTTTTCATTGTCGCCAACGGCCCCTCGCTGGACGAATCCATTGCTGTCATCGAGCGCAACAAGGACAAGGCCGTCATCATCTCCTGTGGCAGTGCCATATCGGCGTTGCACAGGGTGGGGATCAAGCCGGATATCCACGTCGAGACCGAGCGCACCAAGATTGTCTACGACTTCCTGGTGAATCTGGAAGACCCCGAATATCTGCGTGACGTACTGTTCCTGAGTACGGACGTCATCCATCCCGACTGTGCCACACTGTTCAACCGCTCGGCACTTGGGTTCAAGTTCAGTGAACCTGGAGGGGCTCTTTATCAGAACTTCTTCTATCAACTGGATCCTCGTGCTGTGCTTGGTGGGGTCAATCCTCTGGTAGGCAACATCGGCATCAGTGCCCCCGTCCACCTGGGCTTCAAGCAGCTCTACTTGTTCGGTCTGGACAATGGTTACAAGCACAAAGGACACCACCACTCCAAACTCAGCTCCTACTACAACGACGAAGAGAACGCGGGTGCTCTGGGGGAGATGATGTATGGCGACAGCCTATGGCAGCGGGAAGGCAACTTTGGCGGCACCGTCATCAGCAATGCCATGTTTGATACCTCCCGCCGCGTGATGGAGCAGGTCTTGGCAAACAATGACGAGGTACGCTGCTTCAACTGCAGCGATGGCGCCAGGATTGCCAATACCAGGGCCTTGCCAAGCGGTGAGATAAGCCTCTCCCAGCCTGTCAACAAGGCCGCCCTGCTCGATGAGATTGCTGCGCTCTGTACCCCTATCCCCTTGTCCAAGGACGATTTCTCGTCACTGCTCGACGTCGAGTTCTTCAATATCTTCGTCGACAAGATGATGGATGAGTGGCGTCAACCCTTATCCTCCCGAAATGAGCTGAACCAGCTGATGCTGCCCAACTTTGGCTATCTCGCCCAGATAGCCGCCACGCGCCAGCAGCATATCTCCCAGACCATGGTGGGATCGATGAACTATGTCTTCACCCTGTTGAGCTCCATTCTCTACTCCTTTGAGGGGGAAGAGGAGACGCTAGCCCTGATGAAGCCCGCCATCGAACTCTGGCTGGAGTTTCTGGGGAAGGTGAGGGAGATGTATCCCAGGGCGCTCGACAGCGTAGACATGATCGATAACGAAGTGATGGCACTGTTTAGAAAGAAAACCGTGAAAAGCTGACTGGACGCGCGGGAGTGCCGCGAGATGAGCTGATGCCGTTCCCGGAGCCAGAAGTGAAGCAGCAAAATACCGACCCTGAGGTCGGTATTTTTTTATCTTGCAGGGTAAGGGTTTTGCGCCGCTAGCAGCCTCGCATCTTTGCGCAGGATCTGCACCGAGATCAGCGCATCTGGCTCCAGGTCGGCGCCACCGTCGTGATGTTGCACATGTTCAAACAGGCGATGGTAGCCCGGGTGCCAGCCGAACAGCTTTGCGTAATTCATCTTGTAGCTGAAGAGGTTGGCGTGATGCTGATAGTCGTTGCGATAGTGGCCCGCCGGGGGGGTGAAATCCAGTATGGTCATGAGGCCCCGATCGGCCAGCAGGGCATCACTGCCGGCGGCAATCTTGAACAGGTCCTGGGGGTCGCACAGATAGAGGCAGAAGCCGAAGATGATGAGATCGACCGGCTCTATCTCGGGCAGGCTGTCGGCGGTTCCCACGGTGAGCTGCAACCCAGGATAGCGGGAGAGCCCATCCTGGATGGCGCTGGCGGACGGATCCACCCCATAGCAGCGTGCGCCGTAGTGCTCGGCCAGCTGCGCCAGCCGCCAGCCGTTGGCACAACCTATCTCCAGGATACTGGCAGGTTTGCTGCCCAGATATTTCAGCGCCTTGAAGATGGGATCATTCGCCAGGGATTTCTCCAGAATGGCGGCCTTGTTGCGCTCGTACCACTCGTTCCCTTCCCGGGCCATGAAGACGTTTTTCTGTTGCATCTACTGCTCCTCGGCAACCTGGGCAATCAATGACCATGCCAGCGGTGTGCCAGCCTGAATGTCCTGGCTGGCACACCGGCCCAGCAGGGAGGGCAGGTGCACCGGCGGTAGTCCATCCGCAGGTCGGACGGAGCGCACATTGCGGGGGGTAAAGACCTCTCCTGCTTTCATCGGCTCACAGACGAAGAGTGAGCGGGAAAAGTGCCGGTTTGCCATCGCCTTGTCATTGAGGCTGTAGCAGACCTCTCCCAAGGCGGCCTCAACCTGCCTGATCCCGTCGACCATATGGGAAAACTCGTCCGGTGTCATGGAGAAGGAGGCATCCGGCCCGCCCAGGGTCCGGTCCAGAATGAAGTGTTTTTCAATCACGCGGGCCCCCAGACCTGCGGCGGCCATGGCCACGGCCTCTCCCAAGGTGTGGTCGGACAAGCCCACCTTCACCCCGAATGTCTGCCTCATATTGGGAATGGTGAGCAGGTTGGCCTCCTCCACCGGGGCTGGGTAGGAGGAGGTGCACTTGAGCAGGGTAATATCCTGATTGCCCATGCGGCGGCAGGCCTGCACGGCGGCATCGATATCCGCCAGGGTCGCGATGCCGGTCGAGATGATCATCGGCTTGCCCTTGCTGGCCGTGTATTCGATCAGAGGAATGTCGGTGATTTCGAATGAGGCGATCTTGTAGAGGGGGACATCGAGGTTTTCCAGAAAATCGACCGCGGTGGCATCAAAGGGGGTGGAGAAGAAGACCAGTCCCTCTTTGTGCGCCTCGGCCTGGATGGCGGCATGCCACTCCCAGGGGGTATAGGCCTCCTGGTAGAGCTTGTAGAGCGTGGTGCCATCCCAGATGGTGCCCTGATTGATCTGGAAACATTCATTGTCGCAATCAAGGGTCATGGTGTCGGCCGTATAGGTCTGTATCTTGATGGCATCGGCACCACATGCCTTGGCAGAGCGCACGGTCGCTAGGGCTGTGTCCAGTGAGTGGCCGTGGTTGGCAGAGAGCTCGGCAATGATAAAGCATCGTTTAGGATGAATTACTTGGGGCATGGATGTCTCCATTTCTGTTATTTGACAATGACTAAGACGGAAGTCATTCATAACTAACATCTTGAATTAATTGTTAAAAATTAAAAGTCTCTTTTTATTTTATTTTATTTTATGTATGTTGACATGAGCATCTATGTCGCCAGAAAGTCTCATTGATGGATGTGTGAAAGTTAATTTATAATCTCCTATTTCTATATATGCAGGAGGATAGTTATCAACATCCAAAATCCTTATTTTATCAAAAATATGATCAATGCTATCATCCATATCAAGTTTGCTGTCGTCACTTTGCCTACGTGTAAATATTGTAACCTCGCCTTCTTGTTCTGTAGGAGATGGAAGGACAGTCAATAAGCTCTTCATCATGGATATTGTAGTTTGGTATATTCTTCTAAACACCTCCTCCCCGCCACCAATAAGCGATACATCTTGACGTAGATATATTGGGCCAGCATCTAGTTGATTCGTCATTTTAAGTGCAACAACCTGAGTGTCTCTATGCCCATTTAAAACCATGTTTTGAATTGGGCTCCCCCCCCTCCCATAGGGTAGTGGTGTACTATGGAAGCAAATACAGGTGAATCTGTCTATTATTTCATCAGGGACAACCCATGACCAATGTGGAAAGAAAACTATATCCACATTGCTTTCTAGCAATGAACGTAAATCATCTTGACATTTATAAATGCCATCTGCTTCATTAATTAGCTCTGGCGATTGGATTTTCATTTGATGCCAGAAATGATCACTTTTACAAGCAATGGAAAATTTCATTTAAAATCCTCTCGATTTAATAATTTCAAAGGCTTCAGAATAATTAAACCCTGCTTGAGAACCTCTAACTCTATTAATAGATTCTATCGATGAAATAGATCTAGGGTGAGGTGTGTCTCTCAACTCCATCCAATAGCAGGCTAGGGCTTCTTTTTTAATAGCTATGAAGTTGTCAATATTAATAAATAAGTTAGGGGTAAAGGCTTGCATTCCCCACTCAGTTGATGATGCTACTTCATAAGCCCTGATTTCCTGCCAGGTCTCTTTTGGTTGAGGTCTAAAAGCGATCAATGTTGCTTCATGTACTTTTCTATGGTCGACGTTAAGGTCTGCATAGGAGTGGGTATAAATAATATCCGGAGAATACTTTTCCTTCACCGCTTCGATATTTTTTGCCAAATCCAGGATTGGTATTGTATCGAGCATGTTATCTGGATGCTCGCCTCTGCTAATCCAAGAGAAACCAAGTAATTTAGCTGCCATTTCAGATGCCTTTATTCTGTCTTTTGAGGCAGCGTGATCTATACGGTCTCCTCTTGAACTAACACCATCAGTAAATGACATTACATATACGGAGTCACCTTGGCTAATATGCTTTGCAATTGTACCTCCACAGCCAATTGTTTCGTCATCAGGATGTGCAGAAATAACTAGGATAGATTTTTTATTATATGTCATTTTGTGGATAAGTCTCTCTGTAAAGTGTCATTTTTACAATGTTATTTTCCGAACACACCTCAATAAAACCGTGCTTTCTGTATAGTTCTAGTGCACTTTTGTTGTTGTTTTTAACACATAGATTGAGTTTATCTAGATGTGCAATGTCAAAAGCTACGTGCTTTGCTGCAAGTAGAATTTTATTGCCAAAACCAGACCAGTTGTGGTTAGGATGTCTATATATGTCTAACCAAGCCTCTTTATATATCCAGTCTATTTTATGTAAAGACGTAGAGCCAATAATTACATCGCCATAAAATACTGCATAGTTTATATTTAAAGGGTTGTTAATCTGGGAGCTGATGAATTTAAAATGTGAGGATATTGAAATGCGTTTTGTGTTCATCATCTGACAGCGTACTTTAATTCTGTTCCTGATGGACAAAATTTTTATCTTTTCAGCTTTGCTCAGGATTGTGAAGGGAACCAATTTTAGACAATCGTAAGCTATAACATCTGATATTTTTGAGTAATAAAAGAGCAGGTTTGCAAATCTACTTGCACCATCGGAGACACCATAACTCTTCATTTTAATAATATACTTATTCCTTTCATCACGATTATATAATGATGAAAGATGGAATGATAAATTCTCTTTTAGATTGTCGTGGTTCCATTCATCAATCACAGGAAATAGATCTTCACATGAAACCTGATTTAATTGAAGGGATTGATTTTCAGCTGTTTTTATAATAATTGAGGGTAGTAAACATGCGATCAACTCAAAAATTGTCTGCCCTGCAGCGCAAATAGATATGTCATTTTTATGCATTAAGTCGGCTACTTGATTAGCACTAAGGTTACTGTAATAAGTGCAATTATTAGTATTGTCTAATGCAGTACTTGTTATGACATGTAACATAGCAGAAGGATATACTTTTCTTACAATACTAATAACGAGGGAGGTAATATTTCTAATATCTGTTCCTCCCATCATAATAAGAATGTTTTTAATAGTGTGTACTACTGTTTTTTCTTTTCTTGTGTTGATAAACGCAGGTCTAATAGATTGCCAAGATGGTCCTGTCAACCAGCAACATGAACCTTTTATGATCGGATTTGAATTAGATGCTGGATGAATAACAATTCCCTTGGGATAGGGTAAGCGAAAGGTATCATCAAGGTATGAAGTTATATTAAATGACAAAGATAAACGTTCAAGCTGTTCTAAGGATGCTGTGTAGCTATCGACAATAGCAACATCTGTATTCAAGGGAACTATGATGTTCTCATACTGCCATTGTTTCCATATGACATTCTTTTGATGTATGAATCGTCTTGCGGTTGAATCTCCATCAATAACCCACTGTACTACGCCACCTAGTTTTTCCCATGCAGTTGCATATGAAGAGCACCTACTTAGATGCCCTAAACCTCTCAATTGATCTCCTTCAGTAAAAATCCAAAGTTTCATCACTCAACGCACCTTGAACACCGGCTGGATGGGTTCGCCATCCAGGGCCTGATGAATGGCCTTGTCCGCATCCAGCCGGATAAGCTTTGGCAGCACCTCGGCATAGACGCTCAACAGGGTGTGAACGTCCTGCTCGCTGTGGGCTAGGTTGAGGTTGTGGCTGCCGAGGCTGAGAATGCCACGCTTGCACAGCTCCTGGATGAAGTAGCTTTTCAGCAGCCAGCTGGAGTGGTTGGCCGAATCGCCGATCAGCAGGAAGCTCCAGCTCGGGTGACCGGCGCTTTGCAGCCAGCTCGGGGCGTTTATTTGTTGCAGCAGTGCGTTGAGCCCATCGAGCAGTTGTTGGCCCCGCTCGGCCAGTCGTGCTGGCACGTCGAGCCGGCGCATCTTCTTGATGACTGCGTTGGCCGCCGCCAGGGCGATGGCATCACCGCCAAAGGTACCGGAGAAGAAGATATCCTCCATGCGGCCCATGTACTGGCGGAGATGGGGAAGCCGTTGGCCATGCCCTTGCCAAAGGCGGCCAGATCCGGCGTGACGCCGAACAGGGTCTGGGCACCGCCGAGGTGGAAGCGAAAGCCGGTGATGGTCTCATCGAAGATGAGCAGGGCGCCGTGCTGGTCACACAGCTGGCGCAGGCCGGGCAGGAACTCAGGGGTGGGCCAGGCGACGTTCATGGGTTCCAGGATCACGGCGGCAAATTCGCCGGGATGGGCCTCCAGCTGGGCCTTGAGGGAGCCCAGATCGTTGTAGTCGAAGCGATGGGTCAGTTCGCGTACGCACTCGGGCACCCCCAGATGGCGAGTGGTGGAGCCGATGTACCAGTCCTGCCAGCCGTGGTAGCCGCAGACGGCGACCCGCTCCCGACCGGTAACGGCGCGGGAGAGGCGAATGCAGGCGGAGGTGGCATCGGTGCCGTTCTTGCCAAAGCGCACCATCTCGGCACAGGGGATAAGCTCGATCAGCTGTTCGGCAACCTCGGTTTCCAGCCGATGGGGAAGTGAGAAGATGGAGCCCAGATTGAGTTGCTCCAGCACTGCCTGGTTCACATCCGGGTCACAGTAACCCAGGCTGATGGCCAGCAGACCGCTGGCAAAGTCCAGGTACTCGTTGCCATCCACGTCCCACACCCTGGCGCCCTGGCCGCGCTCGATAAAGAGCGGGGCGGCGCCATGGGGGAAGCAGAGGCGGCTCTTGGAGAAGGTCTGGGAGCCCAGAGGAATACTCTGCTCGGCACGGGCAGAGAGCGCCAGTGAATGCTGATAACGTGAGGTCATGAATGCTTCTCCTTGGCCAGTGAGGTTGCCAGCCCTTCATTGCGCTGGTGTTGGGTGTTCAGGGTCGCCAGTTGCGGCTCCCGCGCCAGCAGGGCGAGGATGTCTTCTGTGGTGAAGGCGGGCTTGACCGGATA
>OBZR01001103.1_pt1 | contig 11057 bp, 7 predicted proteins | sample 1495541 | NCBI WGS metagenome assembly OBZR01 (sample SAMEA2580240, study PRJEB22360) | human gut metagenome | biome: human gut; feature: human-associated habitat; material: faeces | place: Denmark | collected 2008/2010 | reverse complement strand
TGCCTGTCTGGCCTGGGCAATGGCGGCTTTTGGTGGGGAGCCGTAACAATTCCGTATACAGAGGTCTTAACAACTCACATACCGGCTTAAATCATCCGCTTAAAGTACTTTCAGGCAGTCGTACACCCAGATGCCTGTATTCCTTAACCTGACGATAAAAGGGAACATGATATTCATATTTCTGTAGAAGTATTTCGGCCAGCATGGAAGGTCCTGCAGACATTTGTATATAGGAGAAGGTGGAAGAGGTGCTATTATGACACCACTTTCACCTTCTTTGGGAAGGCTTAAATTATTTTTGAGTTCGTATTTTGGACGTACAGTCTCTTTGACATACAGCTTTCCCGGTTCAAATTCAAGCGTACGTGTGCGTTCTTCACCTATACGACGATACCGATTCAGATCCACATCAGCAGGTTCGACAATGACTTCCACAACAGGCAAGCCCTCTAACAGTTCGCGATTACGGCGGGATTCCTTTTTCTTTCCGTCTGGTTTACATGTCTTAGTGACTGCATCGGTCTCTACAAGCACCGTTTCTTCTTGACTGGGGTTAGGTAAGGTATCAAACAGGAAAAGCTGGTTGGGATCCAAGGCTGAGAGCTTTTCACTCTTTCTGCCGAAAAGCTGTCTATTTAACCAGGCTACTTGAGACAGGAGTTCTTGCACCTTTTGTTGCAGGTCTCCCGTCTGTTCCATAAGTTTCTGATTTGATTCGGCAAGGGTACGATTAGTCTCCAGAAGCCCTCTTATCTGCTCCTGTTGGCTCTTGATTATTAGTTCCATCGTATCTGCCTGAATCATTCTTTTCGTATCTTATTATAATGTAAAGATACTGAAAATAGTGCAGTTGCACAAGTCTTAGAAGCTCTTTTAAATTAATAAAAACCTTCTTTTCGACCGGCTTTTAGACGCTTGAGTCGTTCACTCGGATTATCGGTTATACCTTCTACCATCATTACCAGATCACGCCATTCCATGGGATAGGAACGGCTTTCACTATCATAGGCAGGAAGTCTGAAGGTACCTTCCTCAAGGCGTTTTACGTATAATACCATACCTCCGTCTTCGGCATGCAGGAGTTTCATGGTTGTTTTGTTTCAGTTAACAAAGATAAACACATCGCCAAACCGAACGTCATATCCCATTTTATCATGAACAACTCCACAAAGAGAGTTTATTCCCTTACGCATATCTGTCTTTCCGGGACACAGGAAGTAGCGCATCGTATCATTCAGGCAGAACATGGCTACATAATTTGCTAATCAGGCCATAAATAATCTCCAGATTACTCAGGCTGTTAAGATGTATCTTTATGCCGGATGGAAGTTCTATGGTTACATGCCTGTCACCGCATGATGAAGTGGGAATGGTAGGAGTATGATTAATATTAAGAGGGATAAACGAATCACCTGTTGGTTCGGCATGTTTGGTATATGGGTGACTCAATCCGTATTTCTTCTTCCAATAATGAAAGCATGAAACTGGATACGATTCATTATCACAGAAATCCTTTATTGTTAGTCCGCTGGACTGTTGGCGCTTATATAGCGCTAAAAACTCTTCTTTACTCATTGTTCGTTTCATAACTACTTTTTGACCGCAAAGTAATAGAAGAGTTTTTAGTACTACAATGTGTACTTTATCGGATGCTTACTTTACAATGATACTTCAGAAAGGGAGGAAATGGTGAAGGAGAATTCGGATAAATAAATAGTAATATCAAAAGAATTCTTACCTTTACAGCAATAAACAATTCAAAATAAAATTATGGCACTTTACAAATATAATACTTCAGGCGTCTTTTCTGAAATAAAGGAAAAGCCTTTTAAATTGGAAAGAGATATTCAACGCATGTTTGAAACCAATATGTCCGAAATCATGGGACTTGAAATGATAAAGTCCGAATTTACGATCAAAGACCGCCGTATTGATACGCTTGCCTTTGATCCTCAATCGAAGGCTTTTGTTATCATTGAATATAAGAGGGAAAGAAACTCCAGTGTCATAGATCAAGGGTTTACTTACCTAAGCCTAATGCTGCAAAATCAGGCTGATTTTATTCTGGAATATAATGAAACACAAGCTAGGAACTTGAAACGGAATGATGTGGACTGGTCGCAGACAAAAGTCGTTTTTGTTTCACAAGGATTCACGCCTAACCAACGAGAAGCCGTCAATTTCAAAGATTTATCCATTGAATTATGGGAAGTGAAGCGCTATGAGAATGATAGTGTTTCCATCACTCCTATTCGCAAAAGTCACGCATCGGCAAGCATTAAAACAGTGATGCAAAATAGTCCGGAATTTAAAGAAGTGACAGAGAAAATTAAAGAATATTCCGAGGAAAATTTGTTAAAAGGAAAATCTGACGATGTAGTAGAATTATACGAGAGTTATAAGAATGCAATTCTTAATTTGAATACAGAAATTGAAGTTAAACCACAAAAATGGTATGTTTCATTCAAAAAGGCCAACAGCCATATTTGTGCACTTGAAATCCAGAAAAATGGAATAAAGCTTACTATAAATGTAGCCAAAGGACATTTAGAAGATAGCAAGCAATTAACAAGGGATATTTCAACTGTCGGACATTTTGGCAATGGAGATTATGAACTCAAAATCTCGGATACTAAATATTTAGAATATATCATGAGCCTTGTGAAGCAAGCGATTAAATAAATATGGCTAATTATTGTAACATAGACCAATACTTATATAATTATCTGAAAGGTTTTTGGGTAGATAAAAAATTCCATGGAGTATTCCCTTCAAGAACCTGGCAGTATAACAGATATATCCAAATCTCAACTCCAGTAAATGACTCTTCTATTCACTATGAATATCGTATAGATAATGAATGGAATGGATTAGTTGAACTTCATATAGAAGGACGCTATACTCAAACCGACTATATGCGTTTTTTACGTTATTTACAGAAGCAGACAGAGACCAATCCTGATTTATCATGGCATCAATGGGGAAAATGTAAAGGACGATGCAGTATTAAAATTACAATCAATAATTGGGAGGACATAAAGAATGCATTCCAGAAACTGATAATGTTTTTCGATCCGTTGCTGACGGATTGTATTGATAAATTCAATCTTCACAGAAAGAATGAGATTTCCAGCCCATACACACGGGAATTAGAGTTTAAAGAACTTACCAATTCTCAAGAAAAGGTCGTTTTGGAAACCAAAAATTTGCAAGATTTATTTTCTTCCAATTTGGTTATTCCCGATTATCAGCGAACCTATTGCTGGGAAGATAAAAATGTTACAGACCTTTGGGACAATTTGCTTGAAATGCCCCACAACAGTGACTATCATTTAGGATCTATCATCTTACAAAGAAGAACTGTGAATGATTGCACTCTTTACAACATAATTGATGGTCAACAACGCCTTGTCACTTTAACGCTTATTATGCGCGAGTTAGGATATACGGGGCAGATGCCTTTGCTTAAACAAAAATTCATATCAAAAGACGCACGTCTCCATGTGGCTAATAACAAAGCACTGATTAGAACTCTCAATCAGAGAAATACAGACATAGCCATGTTGGAACGTCTGTCCCATCACCTGATTTTCTCTGTACTTATTCTTAATGACAGCAATCTTGATCTGGCATATACATTTTTCTCAAATCAGAATTCAAAGGGTGTATCGCTTTCAGACTATGATTTGCTAAAAGCGCACCATCTACGCTATCTAAACATTGAGGATCAGGCAGAACATCTTGCTATGCGGTGGAATGATCTCTCATTAGAATGTGACAACAATGGAGATTCATATCTTACCCATACTTTGGGAGTACATCTCTTCAGATTAAGGAAATGGATGCGGAAGCATAATGTGGAGGAATTTCAGCCACGCAAGGTAAAGGAAGAGTTTTCGGCTGCCCGTATTATGTCCAGTATTCCTGCTTTTGGAGAAAAATTCTATTTCTATGAGAAAATCCAAGGTGGTTCGCATTTCTTTGCATACACTTCTATTTTTGTAGATAAATACAAGGAGTTTATCCGTACCAGGCAAATACAGCTACTAAGGAATCATCTTCAATGGGAGTCTCATTGGAAATATGCCGATATCATAGAAAGCCTCATGTTCGGTTATTTTATAAAATTCGGACATCAATATTTATCTGAAGCGTTGTTTTGTATTGCCGGAATCATGGCGCAGCATAGATATAGTGCCACGCGCGCTATCTTTTATAAGATTCGTGAATTCGCAAAAGATTCAGAAATTATAATGATGATAGATCAGGCATCTTCACCCACATTCTTTCTTGCCGAGGCCATTCCTTATATCAGGATTAGTGGATTGGAGCAAGAAGGTGACATCAAAGAGCGATTCTATAGATGTTTAAGACGTATCTTCTGTGAGCTGAATGATTTTTCGGATAAAACAATAATCGAAAAGAGAAACAATGAATATGGAGAATAAATATACGCCGGAACTTATTGCTACAAGTCAGTTTAAGTTTTCTATTCCGCTTTACCAACGTTTATTTGCATGGAAAAAGAAAGAGGTTACCAAACTTCTTTTTGATCTTAAGGAGCATTTTGCAAAGATGCCTGCCGATGAGCCATATTATCTCGGTATGCTTACTTGTATTGATATGAAAAATTATTATGACTTAATTGACGGTCAGCAACGATTTACTGTCATGACTCTTTTTGCCATCATTTTTAAGGAATATGATGATAAATGGTCCGGTTTCTTAATGGATGGTAATCGCCTTAATTTCATAGCGAGAAGCGATGATAAGGCATATATAAAGAGCAAGATCAAAGGTTATCCGACTAAAGCGTATGTCAATAAGAATATGGAAGAGGGACTCGCCGCTATAACTGGTTTCTTAGAATCCAATTTTAATACTCAGGAGGAACGGATTGAGTTTGTGCAACAGGTTTTCACACGATTGACATTTTTCTTTTCTTACTTGCCATCAAGCTATCTTGCAGATACCACTTCGCTGAATAAATATTTTGAAGCGATGAATGCACAAGGAAAAGGACTAGAACAGCATGAGATTCTCAAAGTGCAACTGATGCGGGGAGAAAAGGAACAGGATTACTTGACGCATATTTGGAATCTGACCTCCATGATGGATCATCCTATCATTGCGAAGGAAGAAAACCAGGACGAGGCTTGTTACCGACAATTTTATGAAGAAGCTATAAGTCTTTGTCGTAAAAAACGATTTCATGAAGTTTTAGAAAAGTGCAGATATACGTCTCTCGATGACGAGGAGGAGTATTCTATAGATGTAATCCAACCTGAAAAAATAGAGTTTAAACAGAATAGCTATGAAGATGGCGAAAACAGTATTATATCATTTCCGGAGTTTCTTCTTTTGGTGCTTGATGTATGTACTGGTGGCGAGCAACCAGCCAGTCATTATCAACCGGATAAACTGATAGAGAAGTTTGATGCTCTGAAAACGCATTTCACTGCAGGGGAATTTTACGAAAAAATGCTTTATTATCGGCTACTGCTTGATTATTATACGATTAGAAGAGATATCAAGGATGGGCAGGGTAATTACAGTTTAATTCTGAAAGGTCCAAAGGATGATAATGATAAATTAAAGCAATACCAATCGATGCTTTACGTTTCAACGGAGGCTTTCTACAATTGGCTTAAACCTTATTTGAGAAAATTAGAGCAAGACGAACTCCAGTCCTGTGCAGAGATGCTCGCATTCCTTAAAAAAGAAGATAATGAACGTCACGGCGTATTACCTGCCAGAAAAGATCTTTCATATAAAGCATCCGGTAACATTAGGTACTGGTTTTGGCGTTTAGACTATTACCTTTGGGAACAACGCAGCACTTTCTTCAATGAAGAAGAACAGAAGATTGTAGAGCACTATGTGTTTCGGAGAAATCGTTCTATTGAACATCTGCATCCTCAAGACGAATCACACAATGAAGAATGGGAGGAAGAAGCTGTACATTCATTTGGCAATCTTGCCATGATTTCTCAAAGTTTCAATTCACAACAAAGTAATGACCATATACAAATAAAGTTTGCCCGAATCCATGAGCAAATCAGCAACAAATCACTGCAAAGCATTAAGATGTTTTTAATGTGTAAACTCGCTGACTTTAACTATCAAAATTGGACAATGAAATTGGCTAAAGAACACGAAAATGAAATGATTGAATTTTTAGAACGGTCTTTCTATATATCAGATTGAATCGTATATTGTTATATAACACATTATTTTAGTCTAAGTTCAAATACTTGATAGGTTTCCTTTAATTAGCAAAGCTATATGTTCTTCTCTATCTAATATTTACAATGAATATAGTACATATTTTAGTTTATATCATTTAAACTGAAAATATGTACTATATATTCTTTTACCCTATAATACTTTTAATGTAATCCGTAGGACATACATGATAGAAGTCTTTGAACTTCTTTCCAAAATATTTAGCATCACAATATCCCAGCATTCCTGCAATTTCCGAAACAGTGTACTGTTGGGAGGCTAGCAGTTTAAGCGCCCTGTCCATTTTGAACGAATAGATATAATTTTCCGGAGGATTCCCGGTTATCTCTCGTATCCTGCTATAAAAAGCAGTACGGCTCATTCCTATATCGATACTTAATTTATCTATTGTATATTTATCAGTAGAGAGGTTCTTTTCCAGGATTTTATTGACTTTATCCATAAATATCTGATCCGTATTTTCTGTTTCCATTTCTTCTTTGGTGGGGACCATTGGAAAAACAGCATCCGACAAAAACAATTTGACCCGTTCACGCAAGACCATGCGGTTTTCTACAAGCATACGTATGTTTGCCCTTAGCCTGCAAATGCTTTCTGTTCGTAATTCCAGACGATCCGCCCCACTTCCTAAATGAGACAAATAACTTTCGTTATCAAAGGCCCTTATCAAAAGAACGACCGGTATATACCCTATCATTTTATCTGTTTTGATCCGAAAACTAAGTGTATCTCCATTTGTTCCGTTTACATTATCGTCAATAATGATAGCATCAGGATTTTGGCGGACTACTGTATCCTTCAGCAAATCAGGATCCTCCAAAACTGAAATCTGAAAATACCGCGATAAGGCTTTCTTTAAATAATTCCTGAATGCCCCGTCCGCCATTACCAATAAGATATGGGATGTATCTTTTGTTTTAGTATTCGGGGTATCATCTTTATCACTTTCTGAAGATTCTTTAGTTTTTTTCTTCGTGTTTGTTGAAGAATGTTTGATAGCCGAACATTCCTGATTCCGGCAATGACAATCTGTTGGAATGACAATTTGGAAAGCAAATGATTTGCCATGTCTATATCCGTTTATTTTTCCACCATGCAGGCGAATGATTTTTCTTACAGTCCACAAATCACTATACCCATATATGGGAAATATGACCGGAATAAAAGGAAACATTTTCCCTACTCTTTTGTCTGCTATCTCACAATTAGTAATCTGCAACTGCCAGGAATCTATTGTATGTGTTATATTGATTGATATGCAACAGCCTAAATCGGAAGCCAAAATTAGTTTGCTTATAAGATGTTGAAGCGCTGCCGTCATTATGTTCTCATTGATCCTGCAACTGACGCAATCCGAACATTCGCTGACAGTCAGTTGTATACGGCGCGAATCAGCATAGGGACGACATTGATTAACAATAGAAGTAATATAAGAAGAGAGTTCCAAATTTACTGTTGATGTCTTAGGAAGTATTTTTTTGTTTACCTTATTGAGCCTTACAATATTCTGATTACAATATATAATGCATTCGGTATATCCCAATGCCTCTTCTACCTGTTGGGAAAGCGATTCGGGAAGATTACCGGTTTTAAGTTCTTCCAATTGATTTCGTAATAGTATCAACGGGGTATGCGTAGTATGGAGCATGTTCATAGCTATCTTAAGTTTTTCATGTGACAACAACTGGACATTATACTCTACCGTAAGATACGCAAACAAAACAATAAATAGCCCAATACCGAAACTCTCTACGGGAACTGCATAACCAAGCAATGATAAATCAGGCAAAATTACGCCAATAGCTTGTTTACTGTTTACTAAATTGGCTCCACTATCTATAGAAAGTAAAGCGCGAAAGTTTAATAATAAACTCAGGTAACAATTATTCATACTTATATAGGATTTGATTAATACTTACATTTTCAGCAAAACACGTTTAATGACCTTTTAACGTGTCTAAATCCGGCACAAGTATAAACTTTTCAACGTCCACATATGAGGTGGATTCTAACAAAAACAATGGGTGTTTTCTATCAAAAGTGGTAACAATATCATTTGTTACCGAAATATCAAGGGATAGATTCTAAAATCATCATTTCATTTGGTAAAACATAGTAATTGTAAAATATTTTATCACAAAATAATACAACCACACGAGCATATAGTTCCACTTAATCATTAGAATAATGAAATAAGTAGAATTATAAAGCCGCGTATATAATTTGAAAATAATAGACTTCTGATAAGTACTGTCAGATCATAATTTACAGGAATACCTCATCATAAGACGGAATAATCTTTGCATCGTAAACGTGAGTGGCCGCAAATACATCGTCTTTCTTTATCAACAGCCAGTCTTTATCCTGATCATCCATATTGGTATGTATAAGGACAAATAGCCCTTTGAGTTTATGCCCGTGTAACTTGAATTCAAGTATTCCATTTTTAATAGCAGCGGAAATGTTACGATTATTACCAACGTAAGCATAGGTTCCACTATCCCATATTTCCACCGTACCTGCTCCATAGTTACCTTCCGGTATAACTCCTTCAAAGTGCGCATAACTCAAGGGGTGGTCTTCTACTTCTATGGCCAACCTCTTATCTTTTGGATTCATGGAAGGTCCTTTAGGCACCACCCAACTTTTTAATACTCCATCCACTTCCAAACGAAAATCGAAATGAAAATGACTGGCATCATGCTTCTGAACAACAAAAACAGGCATTCGATTGGGAGTTTCCACCGTATCCGCCATCGGTTCCGGTGTTTTACCGAATTGCCTTTTTGCCCGGTACTCTTTGAGGTTAATCATAGAGGCTTCAACCGCCTGCTTTTCTACCATTTTGATGTTTTTTCCTTCATCGGGAGAATTCTTTGCCATAATCTGTATTTTTTAGGTGAATAAAAAAACGAATGATTCAATGTGACAACAATCAGTATATCTGTTTGTTTGTCGAAATTCATCTATTTTAATGGCTTTATAACTGCATTTAAGTTTGCTAACTTATTTTTATTCTTCTCCCTTTCTTACTGCCTGCATAGTGGGTACAAAAATCCCTTTCAATCGTCCTTTTATAAAAGTATAAAAGCAATTGGAAGGAAATGAATAAAAAGAGATTAATCGGATATCTGTTCGTCACGATGTCTGTTGGTTGTATTCAGGCGCAGGAACAGAAGTCTTCTGTACCCGAATACAAGCTATGGTACGACTGTCCCGCACAGGTATGGACCGAGGCATTACCCCTTGGGAATGGTCGTTTGGGGGCCATGGTATATGGAACACCAGGCACAGAACAAATACAACTAAACGAAGAAAGCATTTGGGCGGGACGTCCCAATAATAACGCCAATCCGGATGCACTGGAATATATTCCGAAAGTGCGTGAGCTGGTCTTTGCCGGAAAATATCTTGAAGCACAGACACTGGCCACAGAGAAGGTGATGGCAAAGACTAATTCAGGAATGCCATACCAAAGTTTTGGTGACCTGCGAATCGCTTTTCCAGGTCATACACGTTATTCCAATTATTACAGGGAATTAAGTCTGGATTCCGCACGTGCAATCGTACGTTATGAAGTAGACGGAGTGCAGTATCAACGCGAAACGATTACTTCATTTACCGATCAGGTAGTAATGGTACGACTGACCGCCAATCGTCCCGGACAAATTACTTTCAATGCACAACTCACTTCCCCTCACCAGGATGTTATGATCGCTTCTGAAGAGGGAAACTGTGTGACACTCTCGGGAGTCTCTTCCTTGCATGAAGGATTGAAAGGGAAAGTAGAATTTCAAGGCAGATTGACTGCTAAAAATAAAGGTGGGAAAATAGCTTGTGCCGATGGAATACTTTCTGTTGAGAAAGCCGACGAAGCGGTTATCTATGTATCCATTGCAACTAATTTCAACAACTATCAAGACATCACCGGTAATCAGACAGAGCGGGCAAAGAATTATTTGGCGAAAGCAATGGTTCATCCGTTCATTGAATCGAAGAAGAATCATGTTGATTTTTACCGACAATATCTGACACGCGTTTCTCTTGATTTGGGACGAGACCAATATGCGAATGTAACCACCGATAAGCGTGTGGAGAATTTCAAAAACACCAATGACACACATCTGGTTGCCACCTATTTTCAATTCGGACGTTATTTGTTGATCTGTTCTTCTCAACCGGGAGGACAACCCGCCAATTTACAAGGAATTTGGAATGATAAATTAGTTCCTTCCTGGGATAGTAAATATACTTGTAATATCAATTTGGAAATGAATTACTGGCCTTCGGAAGTAACGAATCTAAGTGAACTGAATGAACCGTTATTCCGTCTGATAAAAGAAGTGAGTGACACAGGAAAAGAGACGGCCAAGATTATGTATGGAGCCAACGGATGGGTGTTGCATCATAACACGGATATATGGCGTATTACAGGAGCAGTAGACAAAGCTCCTTCGGGTATGTGGCCCAGTGGTGGCGCATGGCTTTGCCGACATCTTTGGGAGCGTTACCTATACACCGGGGATGTGGAATTTCTGCGTTCCGTCTATCCGATACTGAAAGAGTCCGGACGTTTCTTTGATGAAATAATGGTGAAAGAACCCGTACACAACTGGTTGGTAGTCTGCCCCAGTAATTCACCGGAGAATGTACATTCGGGAAGTAATGGAAAAGCCACTACAGCTGCCGGATGCACCATGGACAACCAATTGGTATTCGATCTTTGGACAGCAATTATATCTGCCTCTCAAATACTGGATACAGACCGGGAGTTTGCCTCTCATCTGACACAACGTCTCCAAGAAATGGCT
>OBZR01001099.1_pt1 | contig 11077 bp, 21 predicted proteins | sample 1495541 | NCBI WGS metagenome assembly OBZR01 (sample SAMEA2580240, study PRJEB22360) | human gut metagenome | biome: human gut; feature: human-associated habitat; material: faeces | place: Denmark | collected 2008/2010 | reverse complement strand
TGAGCCGATTACGGCTATCGTTGTCGCCGTGCTGTTGGGCTGGGCGTGGAATACAGCCACGGCCCCCGGGCCTGTCTGTCAGGTGCATGAGGTTCACCATGGCAAAACCATCCTGGTGCCGCGCCCCTGCGCCGAGGTGCTGCCCAAGTAGTGTCGAACCTGCCCTGGCCATGTGCCGGGGCTTTTCTTTTTTCGGCTTGCCCGTCAGGGCGGGCGGTGCCAAAATTGCCTGTATAAAAATACAGTGCCAGCCGGGAGGGTTGCGGATGAGTGGGGATAATGTGATGGGTGATCACGATGATCAGGTGATCGAGCCGTTTGGATCAGATAGGATGGAACGATTGGCCGCCAAGCTGCGAGCGCTGGTTTTGTACCAGACCCCTGAGGTATGTGATCAACACATCGCCAACGAGCTGGATTGGGCTGCAAAGGAGGCTGAGTCTTTGGTGGTAGCAGTGAAGGCTCAACCCAAAACGGGTTGTAGCTTGCCCGTTCTGCACTCTCCGTGCTAAAGTCTCGGGCATTGAGTCAGGGTTTTTGCATATCCTGATGTGAATTTAAAATCTGGCAAGACCAAAATGACGAAACCCAGCCTTGCCGGGCTGGGTTTCTGATTCGGGCATCACCACAAAGCAGTGAGCACGACTAATCGCACAGTCAGTTTACTCAAGGTGTTGGCCATTGGCAACCTTGCCGCCACTTTTTTAGGCGGAATACATGACTTTATCACCGGCCCAGGATGGGCTGAATGTGGGTTCAGGCAACCGATGTGGCCACAACCCAACCTCCCCCAAATTCCTTGTGCAGCCTCATGCGCAGAATATGCCCAAGTTTATCGCTCGCTCCATCGATCTCGTTGAGCACTATTACTACCGCCTCAAAGATCTGCCACAGCTGGACACCCTGAACCCGCACCGCAAGAAGCGATCGGAGCGCCGCGAGTCGATCATTCAGGTGCTCAAGGTGCTGCTCAAATATACCGATCTGGTTACCCTGACGGTCGGCGTTCCGACCAAGGATGGTCGCGTTGGTTTGACGTTGAAGCGCTTGCAGAAAGAGACCACCATCAGCTGGCCCCGCTTCAAGCGCGCCATCGCAGACCTTCAGGCCGCCCACCTGCTCTCCATCAGTCAGCCCCGCATGACAAACTCGGCTGGCCAGGTGCGCGGCCTGGTCGGCGTAAAGGCTATCTCCACCCGCCTGTTTGCCGCACTCAAGATCGATTTCTGGTTGCGCCGAGAGCGTGAACGCGCCTCCAAGCGCCAGCGCGCCAAGGCCAGCAAGTCAGGGGCAAAGCAAAGCAGCTTCTATCGCCTGCCGTCCACACCATGCCAGAAGCCGGTAGAGGCTCCCGCCGTGGTTGAGCAGCTTGACTGGCATCAGTATCGAGCCAGGGCTGCTGCTGGCAAGCCGTTCTCATAGACCCGTAGCAATCCCATCACAACAACCCAGCCTTCGCGCTGGGCGCTTCTGCTTGTCCGCTTCCCTCCTTTACCATCCAGCGATCCCGCTTTCCCCTCCCCGCACCTTCTACTCGCCATTAATGCGGACTCGTTCGCGTTCGATCCGCCATGGTTATCCACAGATGCCAGCCGTCGGCCCCCCTCTATTTCGTCAGAGATAAAACATAGGTGTGCCCATTCGTTGTGGATATCAATATTTAAGTGTTCTTCATTATTTCTAGGGTATTAAAACCCTTTTCAGATCATTCCTGGCTCGCAAGCTCCCCAGGGAGAATGTCTGGCTATGCAGGCCAGCAAGCTGGCCGCCGCCAGAGCAAGGTCAACTACGAGAATGCCTGCCCTTGCAGGGCGGCAAGCCGCCCGCCGGTCAGAGCATTAACCCCTTCGTGGGGGCAAGCCCCCACACCCCAGCCCACAAACCCAAGCTTGAACCAGCCATGCCCCACAAGGGGGCCGATCAACATCCGGGGGCGTCAAGCGGCAGTGGCCTTAAAGACGGCTCAGCAGGGAGGGGGGTGGTTGTCGCTGTGATACCGCAGTCATCCATCCACACTGGCGCCGCTGTGGCCATCAAAAAGAAAAGCCATGGCAAGGCATGGGCTCGGGTAGAGATTGCGTAAAACGAAGCTCAGGCGCGATAGAGAGGGGCAAAGCCAAATAATGAAACCGGTCATCGAGAAGCAACAAGGCCGCAACATATTTTGAAGAGGTGAACCAGGTGGTCAGGCGCCGGGTTGGTTGTCAGTTATGGCCCGTTCGCGCCGTTCGCCTGGCCAACGCCGGGCGCAGTGCCTTGTTTAACATATAGCTGATTAGGCGCGGTGCTATCGGAGCAATTATCCCTCGTCGAACGGGAGGGGTTTTCCAAGGGCCCCGGCGATGGCCAGCAGTTGATCGATCACCGTGTCGGCCAGCTCGGGGGGGAGCTGGAGAAAGATCCGCATTGCCCTATCGAGTCGCCGGTCATGGCCAACAGGGAGCAGCATGTCGCTGATCTCGATGCCGAGCGCACGGCAGGTGCGGCGGGCAGCTGGCAGCGGCATGAAGGTGTTGTTCTTGGGGTTGAGCCACCGCCGTAGGCTTGTCACCGGGATCCCTGTCTCATAGGCCAGGTCGTCAATGGCCATCCCTCTCCGCTCAATGAGCTGGCTTAGGTGCCGTTTGGTGGCGATTACGTATTCCCGATCATCGTCGTCCAGGTACGTGCGGCGCATAGATGGTTCCTTATGAGCATCCCGCGCCCGTCATGAGATGTCGCTCGTCTTACGGGTTGTAAGATCTGACAACCATTTATGGTTTTTAGCGTAGCAAATCCGCCATAAGTGGCGAGCAGCCATGGCTTGGTCGGAGTAGTATTTGTCGCGGGATAAATCAATAAATAACGGGTTTGATAATGACGATGTATGTCAATACAGAAGTGGCCAGGCGCTTAGATGTGCTGTTGTCTGAGCTTGTTTGCTATATGAGCCCGGAGGTATGTGACGGTAAGGTCACGGCGCTGGTGATGGAGGCAAAGGCATTGTCCATGGAAATAACAAGCCCCCAGGGCGGGGGCTTGTTGCTATCGACTCACGCTGCGCATTATCGCCACTGCTACCCAGTGGCTGACCCCAAGGCTGACAAGGGTCTGAGCTAACTCATTGCGCGGCAGGGCGAAAAGACCTGTCAGGCGATTTCGAGTTTTGTTAGAATGCGTAATTAGTTGCATGGTTACCCCTCCAAGGTGCTATCAACTCGCGGGCCGGGATCTCTTACATCCTGGCCCGCATTGTTTTGGTTACTGCTGTTCGTGTTCCTCAAGTGCCTTTCTGGTTGCCTCAATAATGAACGCTGTGAAAAGCAGGCCGGTTTTACCCTGGGCCTTTAGTGCTGCATGGCGGTTAAAGAACTCTACCGGCATGTTTCTAATCTCCTTGGGCTTTGTTGCCGCTTTCTTACTTGGGGTGTCTATTGTCACCGCTTCTCTCAACGCCGCGCCTTCACCGAGAGATGTTAAGTCAAGTGTCTTTCTCTTCATTTTAATATCCTTTTAATATTAATATGATATTAAATTAATATTAAACTGTGGGGTTTGCAAGTTTTTCTCTGACTTCGTTGACCATCACAACGACCTCTTTGCCCGCTTCACTGCTTCGTGTCGCTGCCCTCTCGGTTACCCCAAGCCCATATTCCATTTGGATAGAGAAGTCAGCCCTTCGGCTCAATTTACTGCTCATCATTCTGAGGTGTGGCAGGGAGTCGATGGCCTCGCTGATGGCGCTGAAATTCTTTCTGCTTGGGTTCGTCCTGGTCATCAGTACGTTTGCGGTGATGGTTGTGTCAGCAGCCTTGCTGATTTCGGACAGCACCTTGTTGAACCTGACTAATCCGATCTGCTCTGTAATGTCGTCGTTGCTTGGACAAATAATGAGGTCGGCAGCGGCAATGGCTATGCGGGTAAGCTCTGAGTCAAACCCGCCGCAGTCGATCAAAATCAGCTTGTTGCCTGAGCCATTCAGCTCCTTTATCAGCTCGCTCTTGTTTAGCCCTGCCAGTACGCTCCACCGCTGTTCAGCGGGCCGCCGGGCGTTGATGATGGCAATCCCTTGGTGTGCATCCTGATCGATAATGAGGTCAGGTTTCAGCTCCCCGGCCAGTTGTACCGTGGCAGTGGTTTTCCCTACTCCGCCCTTGTTGTGCGCTACTGCAACAATCATGTAAAACCCTCCTTTTAATATTAAATTAATACCAATAGTATATTAATTTAATATTAAATGAACCATTTCAAGCAAAAAAAATCCCAGCTCGATGGCTGGGCTCTTGCGTTACGTAACGGCGGCGATTCTCCGCGATACGTCACACTATGTCTCTGGCGCTAGTCTTGATCCTGACCATGACACTGCTCGGCCTGCCTCCTTTGATGGGGCTCCGGTTCTTCATGCTGTCATGGTAGTCGGCAGACAAGCATGCCAGTGCGAAGCAGATCACCCGACTCATGATGATGCCGAGAGAGAAGGCGCGGCTGATCATGTGGCTTTGTGTTCTGGCCTCCAGCTTCTTCATTATTGAGCGTGTTGTGCTGCTCTGTTCTGCGCTATCCATGCCGGTGATGCGCTCGATGTCCTGGCTCAATGCACCCTCGCAATGCAGCAACAAGAAGCCCAGCTCTCTGGCCGCCAATCCATGGCCCGGCATGGCGGTGAATTCCTTTCCAGTGATCATGACGCTGCAACTGCCTCCAAATGACTGAGTAATCCGCCTGGTTGTGTTACCTGGTGCATGAGTAAATCAGTCTGCTTATTACTCAGCTCATGAAGTACCTCATGTGATTGGCCAAGTGCCTCCTGGATTCTCGCGCCGTGGTGCTGGATGGCCATCAGGTCATTGATGACACTGTCAAACTGTCGATCTTGCGGGATGCCGGTGAGAACTCGCTCAGCCAGCGCCATCAGCCCCCTCATATCCAGGGCTGCACCTTCAAGTTTTCTTGCTGTTTCTACTTCTACGCTTCGTTTTGGCATGTCAACGTCTCTTTGCGCTTCGTTTTGGGTTTTGTATAGGCGAAAAAAAGCCCGGCTATACCGGCAGGCTTTTTACAGGTCGGTCACTTTACAGCGGTAGACCCCTTTTATTTTGATAGAGCACATCGTTTCATCCGTGATTGTTTCCTCGCTGACCCCATCCTTTACCCTCCACCCTTCACCATCAACGTTGCGTGAAAATAACCTTGGGGTGATAGCCCCATCTATCTCCACGACGTAGAGGCCGCCCTGGCTCTTATCAACATGGTCGGTGGGTTCGAACAGTAAAACCTCGCCTTTCTTGTGCGCTGGCCGCATCCCGTCATTCTCAAGCTGAAATGGAAATAACCCCTTCTCACTGCCCGCTAGGGTTGAGATCTCTTTCCCAAGTCTCTGATTGGCCCGCCAGGTTTCTTCTGTGCAGTCATCGTCTGTCATGCCGAGTAGGAAGTTGACGTTAACCCCCAGCGTGGGGGCAAAAATCCTTTCCATGTTGTTCATCCAGCGGCCCAGCACATCAAGTCTGTCGCCCCGCTCGTAATTGGCCAGGGTGCTTGCCGGCATGTTTAATGCGCTCGCCCCTTCGGATATATAAAGCCACCGCCTAACTCGGGCTTTGTATATCTTGTTGCCCATCAGTCGTGCTCTTTGTCGATCCATCTCAGGGTCAGAGATCATTTTGGTTTCGGACATAGTTATCCTGTTAATACCCAAGTGGAAATAAGCCTCCAAATGAGGCTCTAAACATGCCCATAGTCTAGCACTATCAGTGCAACGGTAAAGCACAGGCAGTGCAATTTGAATTTTAAATGGCTATACTCGCTTCGTTTTGGGTTGCGAAGGGCTGTTTAAATGACGTTTCGGGATGCAATCGCTTCAAAGTGGGGCGCGAGGCGCTGGTCTCATACAGTTAAAGCTGCGGCCGATACGCTTGGCGTTTCTGAGTCGTACATACAGAAATTGGTTAACTTGGACCGATACCCGGCTATCAAGTTGCTGGAGCTGATCGGCTCTGTGCTGCCCGGTATCGATACCGACGAGTGGCGAAAGCAGGTGCTTGCAAAGCGGGATCCCAAGTCATGATCCTGGCCCTTGTATCCCCCTCCCCTGACCTGCTTGAGAAGGCGGTTGATGTGCTGATGGCCAGCCGCTCAAAGGTTCAACGCTTCTCCGTGGCGAATCGCCCAGAGTCTGCCCGTCCTGCCACCCTTCGCGCCGCCCTGGAGCGCGACCGATTCAATGCTGATTGGCTGACGGTTGTGCCTGTTTCTTCGCTGATTGAAGTGGACACGGTTCGCCGCCTTGGTGGCATTGTCGGTCATTTGCGCGGCCCGGTAGCGCACCCCTATATCCCTATTGATCGTCGCGACATGATGATCGGTCTTGATGCGCCAGCTCTCCCCCATGTCACCTTGGCCAGCGATGTCTATTCGGTGATGCGTTGTCGCTATCTGGCTGCCAGGGGGTGATATGCCTGCGATTGGGAAGTACCTCGTTTCGGCCTTGACCTTGATCGGTACTCGCCTCACTGAGGTGAGGGCTGTTGAGGTTCCTGCGACCGGCACTCTTCGTGCCATTCAGGCTACCAAATCGCTCTACCCCGATCCCCGCCCGCTTGTTTATTTGGCGAGGCGCAAGCCATGACCAACCTTGCCACCCTGCCCGCCGACATTCGGTTAAGCATTGACGCTCAGCGCATTGCCTCGCTCTGGATCAGCTATGTGGTTGCGAACAAGTGGACGCCAGAAAAGGTGAAGCTTGAGATCTCCCGCATTGAAGATGCTGCCCGCCGTGAAGAGGTGCGCAAGTGGTGTCGTCATTACAGAGACCTGCAAAAGATTGCAAACCCACCTGCTCCCGCAAAAAGCAAGGCTAGAAAGCCAACCCGCCCAGCATGGGCAAGGGGGCGTGGATGACGCTGGAGCGCGCGTTGGAGGCGTGGGCCAGATGGGTTCATCAAGGCCCTGTGGCTGGCGCTGGCCGCAGTAACACGGCGGTATTGATGGAGATACTCGCCTCTGGTGTGACTGGCCCCGGCAACAACGGCGGCGGCAAACCATTGGTTTGTGATGGCATTGAGGCCGCTATTGAGGCGGCGCTCATGGCATTGGCAGCAAAAAACAAAGTAGGGATGCGCCGTGCCAGCGTGCTGCGGGCTGAATACATCTGGAGCATGCCTGACGAGGCCCGCGCCCAAGAGGCAAAGGCCATCCGGTTAGGTATCAAGCTGGAGACTTACTGGAACGATCTGAGATCTGCCAAGAAGGCGATCAGCGTTGCGTTGGAGGCGCAACACCAACCCACCCATCCCAATCGTAAGAGGATTGACTGATGTCATCGTACAACCTGACCAACCGTAGAAAGGATCAAGCGGCCCTGCCGTTGCTTAAATCTCGCCAATCCAAGCGCCGCCTCATTGAAGAAATGGAAGAGCGTAAATCACTCGGGTTGCCCTATAACGAGGTGCTATATGCCCGCAGATAAACCGCCAATTGCCGATCTGATTGGCAGCCCTCGCCGCCAGAAACGTCGGGCCCTGGATGAGGAGGAACGCAAGGAGCGTGACAACAAAAGCAACGCTGCCCGGCAAGCCCGTTTCAGGGAAAAGCGCAAACAGGCCGCGGCCCTCTTTGTTCCTGGTGAGGCATGCACCGTGATGGTGTCGTTCAGTGCGAATGAATCAGCTCACCTCGAAAAAGCAATGAAGATAAGGGCCATTTGGTCAACCTCAAACTACTCGCTGCAGGACTACATCACCACGATGCTGTTACACGATGCCGACAGGTTAAACCGTGAACTCAAGGCGCTGAGCGATAAGCCCTGCGAGAATTGCGGGCGCATCCCACCCGAGCATTGCGGCGGCACCTTCAAGGGGCAAGCCGACTGTTGGCTTACCCGTGGCGCCCTGGAGCTTAACTTATGAGGCTGAGCCACCGCATAAAGCTGGCGCATAAGCGCCAAGGGCTGGCCAAGGGAGTGGCACATAAGTGCCGCTATCTGGCTTGGAAGCATGACCTGGTGCAGGTGTGTGACGAGCTGGCCACCCCCACTGCATCGCCAATGGTGCGGGCTGTCCAGGTGGCAATCGCTGCTTTTCATCGGTTTGCCGCATGCCTGCGGCAGGCTGGGATGGAACAGGCTCGCATTGTCCGGGGGCAGTTTTGAGCACAGGCCCCACCATTCATTGCGCCCTGACGGATGCCGCGATAAAGCGGCATTCTTCCAACCTGGCTATCCGGGAAATAAAAGACCCGGCTCACCCGATCCGGTTTCGTTATCACAAGGGCAGAAAGACCGGCTCTATGCATGTCGTGGTCTACTCTGGCGGCGCTGAGATATGGCGAAAGGTCGCCCCATGGCCAGCGGTCACGGCCAGCGAAACAATCTCATCCCTCCCTCGTTTGCTGGCCTCGATCATCACAAACCCCGCTGAGCATACTGCCATCAGCGGCATGGCCACCTTTGCAGATTTGCTTACCTGGTACGCTGACCGTTCAAGCACCAATCGCCAGATCTCCCCCTCGCGTCGTGCGGCCATTGCATCCCAAATCAAATGTCAGCTGCTCCCCTTGTTTGGTTCTATGCCACTCACTCCGCCCCGCCATGAACTGGATAGGGTCATGCAGCATTATCAGCAGGGCTATCACGCCGAGACGGCGCGTGGGGGGTGGGGGATCCTCAAGCAGGCGGTCACTCGGGCCCGTAAGCTGCGCCTCATCACTCATGACCCGCTCGACGGCATCGCTTTCAGCGACTTGATAAAGGTCAAGGCGTCAGTCAAGCCTGGCCGCCTGCGCCCGTCTCATGTGGCAGAGGTGCTTGCCCAGTTATCAACCTCTCCCGCCCCTGACCGCCTGCTCTGCTTGCTGATGCTGGCTAATGCCACTCGCATCGGTGAGACGCGCCAAGCTCGCTGGCGGGACATCGATCTGGTCGGTGATGGCGCTTGGCATATCCCGGCAGCGCACACCAAGCCGCGCCGTAGTCACCGGATCCCGCTTACCTCGTTCACTGTGCGCGAGTTGCAGTCCTACCGCCATTGGCAACAGTCCAATGGGTACTCGGGGGCTTACCTGTTCCCTGGTGCCAAGGGTGAGCCGCTGTCGGCAAGAGAGGCCAGCCGTTTGGTCGCCGGCGTCAGTGACCGAGAGTGGAGCGCCCACGACTTGAGGAAACTGGCTCGTACACGCTGGGCCGATCAGGGGGTGGATTACCTGGTATCAGAACTGATGCTAAACCATGCCCTCAGCAAGTTGGACAAGACCTATATCAACACCCTGGTGGAGGGGCAGATCATGTCTGCCTTTGTTCATTATCATCAGTGGCTTGAGGACGAAATGGTATTAAAATAATACCAATATAATATTAATTTAATATCATTTTAATATTAAATGGCTTGACCAGTAGGCGCAATCCGCCTATTGTATCTCTCAACGGTGGCACACAGAAAGCCACTCGAATTCTGAGGCGGCTAGTTGATGCCACCGATGGAAACGAGATGAGACTGAGTGATGTAGCGACCATCAAGACCCACTATCCCGAGGCTGATTTCTGGCTAGTGCGTCGAGGCTCTTTAAAAACCTGCGGCCAGCCCACCCGGGAATACAACCCGGAACACATCGGCATCAAGGTCACCCGAACGGACATCCTCCTGCCGGATTACCTCTACTACTGCATGATGTGGCTTCACCAGTCGAAACGCTGGGAGGTGCTGGCCACGGGCACATTGAGCCTGGTCAATATCAAGGTCTCTGACGTTCGAACCATCGAGCTGTCACCGAGATAAACACCGGGGGCGAACGCCCCCGGCATATCGGCCAGCAAAGGAGAGAGTATGAAAATCGAGTTACCGAGCATTGCCGACCAGCAGGTGATGGTGTTCAAGGCTGCCCAGCAAGAGGCCATCGAGGCCATGAAGAAGAACAGCGAGGCCAAGGTGATGGCCGTCCCGTTGTCAGTGGATGAGTGCGCCTATCCGCGCACTCACCTGCTGCGCGAGCGGGAGGGCTGGGAGCCGCCCCACAAGGATCTGGTGGCGGCCTATTTCGACCAGTTCAAAGAGCTGTTCGGTTATGGCTCTGACAAGGAAATAGCCGAGCTGCTCGGGTTATCGAGTGATCGGCGGGTGCGGGAGTTCAAGCAAGGCAAGAACCCCGTTCCTTATGGTGTGTGGCGCCGCTTCCTGGTGATGACCGGGCGGGCCCCGCAAGAGGTGATCCCCGTTCTCGGGGTGGTTGTAAACAAGTAACGAGAGAGTAATCAAATGAGCACGACTAATCGCACTGTCGAAGCCCTTGAAAACGCCCAGCCGCATGAGCTGCTGAGTGCCTTTGTTGTTCGATTCAATGACCTGTCCGGTCAGCTTGATGAGGTTGCCTTGCTGGGGGACGCGCTGTCTATTCGGCCGGCTGCGCCCGCGACTACCCAAGCCGCCCTGCTGGCCCGTATTGCTGACATCGAGCAGGAGAATTCGAGGTGCCGCGAGGCCGCCCGTAAGGCGGAAAAAATAGGCAATGAGTCCATCGCTCTGCTGTCGGAGAAGGCCCGCCTGCAGGAGCAGCTGGCCCAACTGCAGCAGGTACTGGCCTCCTACGGCGGCGTGGCAGGGCTCAAGAAGCTCAAGGAGCAAGTCAAGCGCCTGCAGGATGGCGGCGCCGAGAAAGATGCCCGCAGCCAACTGGAGCGGGATAACAGCAAGGCCCGCCACGATCTGACCACCGCCCAGCGTCAGGCCATCGATGCGCACGCCAAGATCGACCAGCTGCAGCGCCAGCTTGCCCATGACACCGGCAGCGGCCTTTATCACAACGGTGAACATCACCTGATCATCTGGCCCCAGAAAACCAAGCTGCAGCGCGAGGATGGCACCACGTTCGAGGGCCGCTCTCTGCTCTATATGCACCAGTCCGGCCGCGCCGCCTTGTTCTACTACAACGAGCAGGATGGCACTGCGCTGGCTCCGTCACCCAAAGGCGGCCTGAAACCGAGCGCCGCGGTGCAGGAGTTCGCCCATAACTGGTTGTTCAAGGTCAACAGCCTGCAGGGTGGGGTAGTGCATCCGGCGGATATGGAGCCGGTCGATTACAACGGCTACTCAAGCCAGCAAGCAGCGTG
>OBZR01001094.1_pt1 | contig 11111 bp, 9 predicted proteins | sample 1495541 | NCBI WGS metagenome assembly OBZR01 (sample SAMEA2580240, study PRJEB22360) | human gut metagenome | biome: human gut; feature: human-associated habitat; material: faeces | place: Denmark | collected 2008/2010 | reverse complement strand
CAGGCTATGGCTGCTTTTGATGCTGCCGTGATGCGTGGTGTTCCTGCAGAGCTGCTGATTTATCCGGATGAAAACCACTGGGTATTGAAGCCACAGAATGGAGTGTTATGGCAGCGCACATTCTTTGAATGGTTGGACAAATGGGTGAAGAAAGCTCCGTCTAAATAAAATTTTACGTTAATTACATAGTAGAATAAACATAGTAAACTAAAAGAAGCCCCTGTTCTCAATCTTTTGAGTTCAGGGGCTTCTCCATTGCATTCATCAAAATCGGCTAAAATTATAAAAAAGTTCGCTAAATTTACTCCGAATAAATATTTTCAATTCCTACAATATACATCTTATGGAAACCTCCATGAGCACCACCGTACCACTTTTCTATTGATTCTTTATCCAGAAAACATTCCGGTTTGATAGTGTCAGCATAAAGTTTCTTACATTCCAGACTCAAACGTGCCTGCTCGAACAGGACATTTCCTTTTTCTGTAAATACAGGTTTCAATCCGGTTTCTTTTACTTTATCCATATTACGTCCCGACTTGGAACCACAAACAGCGTGAATTTTCTTATTTTCTTCTCCTAAGAAAGAAAGTGTCAGGTAATCGTTCTTCTCTACAAACTCGTATGTATACCGTTCGGGACGGATAAAAACGAAAGCAACCGGTTTATTCCACAACCAGCCGATGCCACCCCAACTTGCTGTCATCGTGTTAAACTTCTCTTTTGTTCCGGCTGTAACCAGCATCCACTCTTTTCCAATCGCTTCGAAAAAATTTTCTTTCAAATCTTTTACTTCTAATTTCTTCATCTCTTTATTCGTAAATATGTATTCATAATTAGTTTATATAATAATTTAGGCACGGATTACACAGATTAACACGGTTACTTTGCAACAATAACAACACTAAAAACCGTGAAATCCGTACCTAGAAAAATAACGATTAATTCATGGCAGGTACTTATCTAATTATTTCTGTTTATTCAATTTCACAATCTCTCCCAAATAGGGAATCTTCACCGGAATCTTCCGTTTCTTAGCCTCTGTTGCGAAGACTTTCGGGGGATCATGCAAAGGCTCGTCAGACAAATCAAATGTGCCATAATGCATGGGAATGGTAAGCCCAGCATGCATTTCCTCGGCGGCAGTCAATGATTCGTAAGGCGATATATGATTGGGACGCATAAACCAGCGAGGTTTGTATGCCCCGATGCCTAACAAAGCATAATCCGGTGCTCCGAACAGATCGGGAATCTCACGGAAGTGACTGGAATAACCTGTATCACCGCTATAATAAAGAGAAATTCCATTTCCTTGCAGCATGAAAGCTCCCCACAGTCGCTGGCCACCATCACGTACGGAACGTTTGCTCCAGTGTTGTGCCGGTAGAAAAGTAATCTTCAATCCCTCATCTTCCATTTGTTGATACCATCCGGCTTCAATCACTTTCATTTCGGGAAACCATCCCTGAATCAGCCCACCGGTCCCCAAGCCGCAAAAGAGTTTCATTTGCGGGTTATTCTTCAGTAAACGGGCTATACTCTGTTTATCCAAATGATCGAAATGGTCATGGCTGACAAGTAGATAATCAATCCCTGTAAATATGTCAGGATTAGCGGGAAACTCGCTCTGTCTCTTCACAAAAGGAATACTGCCGAACACAGGATCGAACATGATTCGTTTACCTGCTAACTGGAGAAAGAAAGAATTATGTCCGAGCCATATCAGGGAATCTCCCACCACCGCATCCAATGAACGGAGATAACAAACTTTCGGATCCCATTTCACCGTTTTCTTCTCTTTGCGTTGGGGATTGGGCGAAAGACGCCATTTCAGTACACTCCCCATCCCCGGACGGAAGCGATGCTGCCGATTAAAAAAACGCCCGCGCACCATCGGATTTCCTCTCCAATAAGGGTTGACTGTCGCTAAACGTTCGTTTCTCCTAAAACATATATGTTCACCCATTTTTATTTCCTGAATACGTATTTACAAACTTACTAAAAATTTCTCGATTTACGATGAATTAGAGTAAACAAAAAATGTACCCCGGACACACTATCGGGGTACATTTACTTATAAAGGAATAAATATTATCCTTTTTTAATAGAATGAGACTTCGTTAAGAGCAGTGCAAGCCATACAAAGGCAGTTGCCAGCCAAGAGCTGAAAGATTAATAATCATTATGACTGCACCCAATATCCATAGAATCAATAGCGACCATTTCAAACCCGTTCCCATCGGTGACCAATGGAATAATTGCCGCAAGATAGTATACAAGAAAGCTCCTAACGGAATGCCGATGAGGGCAACTCCGGCAATCGTACCTAGCAGTGTCATCATTGGAGATACGGAAGCAACCGGCATCCAGTCGATGGCAGGCAGCATCTCGTAAAGCAGTGCTCCTCCGCTAACTGCCACGGCAATTGCTGCAAACACCAGTGCTACCAGTACAACGGCCAGTACGAACAAGACAGGGCAGCAGAGAATGACAAGAGCTACCAGAAATATTTTAAAGAGAACAGCAGCAATGGAAACAAATACATCGCCTATCTTTTGAAGAAAGGTACGAGGTTTGCCGGAGTTCATATAGTTGTTAACTCCGTCCGCTACACGTTCGAAACCGTCTGTCACTGTTTTGCCAATATTCTCAATGGTCACTGCTTCTCCACGCATACTCAATTTTTCCGCGGCAGTACGGGCTTCCGGAATAACGATCCATCCGATAATATAAAGTATAATCATCGGGCAATAAGGTACAAATACCAGGATAATCATCAATATACGCACTAATGTGATATCCCAACCGAAGTAAGCTGCCAACCCTGCCGCTACGCCTCCCAACAATTTATTATCCAGATCACGAAACCAGCGGCGTTGAGCAGCGGTTTGCGTACTGCCTTGATTAGCGGACGATGTTTGTTCCGTTCTTTTCTGTGAGTCCATATCCTCATCAGCAATTCCAAAGTCTTCCGGTTTGCCGACACGAGCGATAATTTCTTCTACATCCGAAACTGTGATGACCTGTTTTCCTTCAGTTACTTTCTCTGCAAACAGTTCGGCAATACGCATCTCAATATCGTTTACGATCTCTTCCGCACCCTCCTGTTTACGAAAGTAATGCTTCAAATTAGACAGATAATTATCTAACAATCGGTAGGCATCGTCATCTATATGATAGACAATTCCTCCTAAATTTATGGTCAATGTCTTTTTCATTTTTATTTCTTCTTTTTCGGATTATCTATTGGCTATATGATTCACTGTATCGTTAAGTTCTTTCCAGGAAATTTCCAGCTCTCCCAAAAAGACTTCTCCTTGTTCAGTGAGTTTATAGTATTTGCGGGGAGGTCCCTGGGTAGATTCCACCCACTCATAACTTAACAGGTCATCATTTTTCAGACGGGTAAGCAATGGATACAAGGTGCCTTCCACTACAATCAGTTGGGCTTCTTTCAATTTCTGAATAATATCAGAAGCATAAGCGGGCTCCTTGTGCAACAAAAGCATGATACAATATTCAAGCATGCCTTTCCTCATCTGTGATTTTACATTGTCTACTTTCATTATTCACTTCTTTTAGATGCACAAATATATGCATTACTTTAGTACCTTGCATTGCAAAGTACTATAAATTAACAATAATTAAAACATTAGAGACTCTCCACCTTATTATAAAAAGAAATAATGGCTATATTTGTGCCCGTTAAACCAAGAAATAGAAAATACGTATGTTTACAATTCGAAAAGCAACGGTAGCCGATTGCGAGCTTATTCATAAGATGGCAAAGGAGGTATTCCCCGCCACCTACAAGGAAATTTTATCTCCCGAACAACTGGATTATATGATGGACTGGATGTATGCTCCTTCCAATGTGCGCAAACAAATGGAGGAAGAGGGACATGTGTACTCCATTGCTTATAAGGAGAATGAACCATGCGGATACGTTTCCATTCAACAACAGGAAAAGGATGTATTCCATCTTCAGAAGATATATGTCCTCCCCCGTTTCAGGGTACGCATTGCGGCAGTTTTTTATTCAAGGAAGCAATCAAGTGTATCAAGGAGATACACCCGGGATCTTGTTTGATGGAGCTCAACGTAAATCGTAATAATAAGGCTTTGCAGTTTTACGAGCACATGGGAATGAGAAAGTTGCGGGAAGGTGATTTCCCGATTGGTAACGGGTATTATATGAATGATTATATTATGGGACTGGATATTTGATATACAAACAAAATGCCCCGGAACATTTATGATACTTGTTCCGGGGCATTTTGTTTATTTAGTTAATGGCAAGATTTTATTTCGCTACACGTTCCAGCCATTTTAACATGAAAATCATTGTAAACATTGAAATCGTACAAGCTACAACAAACACAGTCCATGTCATCCAAATAGGAATTGATTCGTACAGGATAGCACCAATCACTAGCAACTGATTACCCAGTGCTGTTGCTCCCAGCCATCCTCCTTGCATAATACCTTGATATTTAGGAGGAGCAACCTTAGATACAAATGAAATTCCCAATGGAGAGATATACAGTTCAGCTACTGTTAAGATCAGATAGGTCAGCATCAATAAAAATGGAGTAACTTTCACTGGTGAAGTTCCAACAGCTACAATATCCTCATGCAACGGCAAATTAGCAAAATAAGATCCGACTGCCATTACAATAAATGCCAATGCAGCAATTCCCATACCGATGGCAATCTTTTTAGGAGTCGAAGGCTCTTTACCACGTCTACGCTGACTTGCAAAAATAGCCATAATCACCGGAGTCAGGAACACTACAAAAAATGGATTTAACGATTGGAAGAGCTCTGCTGAAATAGGCATACCAAACAGATTCAAGTCAGTATATTCTTTCGCAAAATAAGTCAAAGTCAGACCATTTTGATGGAATGAAAACCAAAAGAAAATAACAACACCAAATACAGCAAACAGAGCATACATACGTTGTTTTACTTCCTGTGCACTCATTTCTACAACTGTAGAAGATGCTGAAGAAGCAACGGTCTTTTTACTGGGATCCGGGAAGTTTTTCTTATTCAACCAATAAATGGTTAAAGAAATAGCCATAGCAATAATAGCTACCCCGAATGCGTAATGGAATCCAGTAGTAAAGACATTCAAATAATCTGAAGCGAAAGCCGTATAGTCTTGTACAGGAGCAGTAGAAGCTTTGGTAACTAAGGTATGATAAGTTTCAGTAGCTTCAGGCGACAAAGTACCTGCTAATTGACCATGGCACAAAGCAGGAAGATCAGCATCATAATTATAACCGAAAGTAGATAACCACCAGTTACGCACGCCTACAGCTGCAAACGGAGCAAAAATAGCACCGATATTAATAAACATATAAAATAAAGAGAAACCGGAGTCACGCATGTTGGCATATTGAGGATTATCGTACATCTGTCCTACCAATGCCTGCAAATTTCCTTTAAATAATCCGTTTCCAAATGCAATAACAAACAAACTAGCACAAGTAATAACCAGATAGAGCATCTTGTTATCTACCGGAGTCTTAGATGGAATAGCCAATAATAAATAACCAACTGCCATTAACACAATTCCTGTGAAAATAGTTCCTTTGTAGTTCCTCGTCTTATCGGCAATAATACCTCCGACCAACGCCAAAATGTAAATAGAAAAATAAAAAGTTGAGTAAATAAATCCTGCTTCTTTTCCATTCATTCCAAACTTGGCTTGCAAGAAAAGCACAAGGATAGCCATCATAGTATAAAAGCCAAAACGCTCACCTAGATTGGCTAAAGCGGCTGCTATCAGTCCTTTAGGGTGTTTGTTAAACATAGAATATAAATTATTAAATTAATGATTTAATGGTCGATACCACATATATTTTGCAAATATATACTTTTTCTCGAGTTTTTGCACAATGATTTGTTAAACTACTCCTCAAATAAACGACAAATTTCCGCCCTGGATTCACGAATCAAATCTTCCGGAGCTATTTTTATCTGCAGCCCCCGTACACCGGCACTTACATAAATATACGGAAATTGCTGGCTGGTTTCATGAATATAAGTAGGAAAATGCTTTTTCATACCGATCGGCGAACAACCTCCCCGGATATATCCGGTAAGTGGCAGAAGTTCTTTTACGGGAATCAACTCGCACTTCTTGTTACCCGAAGCTTTAGCTGCCAGTTTCAAATCAACTTCATGTTCTCCCGGAATGACACAGACAAAATATCCGCTTTTATCGCCGTGCAGAACAAGCGTTTTAAAGACCTGCTCGATGTTCTCTCCTAAACTTGCTGCCACATGAACAGCACTCAAGTCGTTTTCATCTACTTCGTAGGGAATTAATTCATAGGCTATCTTAGCCTTATCTAACAGCCGTGCGGCATTTGTTTTATTGATTTTCATTTTCGTTGTATTTATAAGTTCTGTATCTGATAAATAAAGAATATGATATGATAAGTGCCAACTCATCGAAGATTGTCCGATAAGTTGGCACTCTATGATTTAAATTAGAGACCCAGCTCTTCGCGAAGAAACTTAGGTGTATATCCTTTAGGGCTCTTCGCAACTTCTTCCGGTGTTCCGTAACTAAGGAGTTCTCCCCCGCCCTTACCACCTTCAGGGCCCATATCGATAATATAATCCGCCATTTTAATCACATCCAGATTGTGCTCGATGACGATAACAGTATTACCTTTATCTACAAGCTTATTCAATACTCCCATCAATACACGGATATCTTCAAAATGAAGTCCGGTAGTCGGTTCGTCAAGGATATAAAGAGTTTTGCCCGTATCTCTTTTTGATAGCTCCGTTGCCAGTTTCACACGCTGGCTTTCTCCGCCGGAAAGAGTGGTAGAAGATTGTCCCAGTTTTATATATCCGAGTCCGACATCCTGCAAGACTTTAATCTTATTCAAGATTTGCGGCACATTTTCAAAGAATTCCACAGCACGGTTGATCGTCATGTCAAGTACATCGGCAATTGATTTTCCCTTGAAACGTACTTCCAGTGTTTCCCGGTTATAACGTTTACCGTGACAAACCTCACAAGGCACATATACATCAGGAAGGAAATTCATTTCAATCGTCTTATAACCATTTCCCGTACATGCTTCACAACGCCCACCTGCAACATTAAAGGAGAAACGTCCCGGTTTATAACCGCGAATCTTAGCTTCCGGCAGACCCACAAACAGGTTACGGATATCAGAAAACACACCGGTATAAGTCGCAGGATTGGAGCGTGGCGTACGTCCCAAAGGTGATTGATCCACATCTACTACCTTATCTATATTTTCCAACCCTTCAATCGAATCGTATTCCAAAGGATCTTGTAAAGAACGATAGAATTTCTGTGAAAGAATCGGCTGCAAAGTTTCATTAATCAAGGTGGATTTTCCACTTCCTGATACACCAGTTACGCAAATCAGTTTACCCAACGGAAATTCAACATCTACATTCTTCAGGTTATTCCCCTTCGCTCCTTTCAGCCAGATAGATTTCCCATTTCCTTTTCTACGCTTGGCAGGGATTTCTATCTTCATCTTGCCATTCAGATATTGCGAAGTCATTGTATCTGTATTCAGCATCTCCTGCGGGGTTCCGGCGAAAACGACTTCGCCTCCGAGACGTCCGGCTTTCGGACCCATATCGATGACATAATCGGCAGCCAGCATCATATCCTTATCATGTTCCACTACAATCACGGAGTTCCCCATGTCGCGGAGTTCTTTCAACGAGTTGATAAGACGCAGATTATCACGCTGATGCAGACCGATACTCGGCTCGTCGAGAATATAAAGTACATTCACTAATTGCGAACCAATCTGTGTAGCCAAGCGGATACGCTGACTCTCACCACCGGAAAGACTAACAGAGCTACGATTCAATGCCAGATAATCCAGACCCACGTCCAGCAAGAACTTCAAACGTGTGCGAATCTCTTTCAGAATCTCCACCGATATTTTCTTCTGCTTATCGGACAGGAACTCATCCACCTTCATCAACCAGTCGTACAACTCGTTGATGTCCATATTCGCCAACTCATTGATATTCTTATCATGGATACGAAAATGCAAAGCTTCTTTATTCAAACGAGCCCCTTTACATTCGGGACAAACCGTTGTTTTGGCAAATTGTTCCGCCCATTTCTGTGCTGTTGCAGAAGCATCCTTTTCCTGCAACATCTGAATATACTTCACCACTCCTTCGTAAGTAACAAAGTAATCGGAGGAAGTACCGATCAGCGAACTCTTGATTTTAATCCGTTCATCAGAACCGTACAAGACTTCATCAATCGCATCGTCCGGCAACTCCTTTATCGGAGTTTTCAGTGTTGCGTCGTACTTCTCGAGCAAAGCACCGATTTGCCAGAAAATCATCGCATTCTTATATTTTCCCAAAGGTGCTATCGCTCCTTCATAAATGGAAAGTTCACGATCGGGAATCACTTTGTCCACATCAATCTGATTGACTACTCCCAATCCCTTACACTTCGGACATGCCCCTTGCGGTGAATTGAATGAGAAGTTATGCGGAGCCGGTTCACGATAAGACAATCCGGTGACAGGACACATGAGCCGCTTACTATAATGACGGATGCTTTCAGACTGGGCATCCAGAATCATCATCAACCCATCTCCCTGGCGCATAGCGGTTGCCACACTCTGTTTCAAGCGCCGGTCATCTTTCTCCGCTACCACTAATTTATCAATAACCACTTCTACATCGTGATTTTTATAGCGGTCGAGTTTCATGCCATGCGTTATTTCACGCACTTCACCGTCCACCCGTACATACAGGTATCCTTTTTTACGTATTTGTTCGAAAAGTTCCCTGTAATGTCCCTTACGTGAACGAACTAGCGGAGCCAGCAGATATATTTTCTTTCCTTTATAATCTTTCAGAATCAAGTCCAGAATCTGCTCTTCGGTATATTTCACCATCTCCTCACCCGACAGATACGAATAAGCCACTCCAGCACGGGCATACAGCAAACGGAGATAATCATATATCTCCGTAGTCGTTCCTACGGTAGAACGGGGATTTTTATTCGTTGTTTTCTGTTCTATGGAGATAACCGGACTCAAACCAGTTATCTTATCGACATCCGGACGTTCCAGATTGCCCAAGAAGTTACGGGCATACGCTGAAAAAGTTTCGATATAACGACGCTGTCCTTCGGCAAAAATCGTATCGAAGGCTAAAGAAGATTTTCCACTACCGCTCAATCCCGTGATAACAGTCAAACTGTTACGGGGAATTTCGGCATCAATATCCTTTAAATTGTGCACGCGCGCACCGTACACATTAATATATTCTGTTTCCTGCATATTCATATCCTTCCATAAATGTTGCAAAATTAATGTTTCCGCCCGAAATATGCTCCTAAAAAAGCACAATATTATTTTCTTAACTCAAATCTTATGAAGATATAGGGCATTATTTGTACCTTTGTTCCTTGATTTCAAGAACCAATAGTTATAATTTGATGAAACCGATAAACCGTATATTCTTATTTCTGCTTTTTATAAGCGTTTCATATGCTATCAGTTATGCACAGGAAAACCAATCATATTTCTTGCATACCATCGAAAAAGGACAAAGTTTATACTCCATCTCCAAGATGTATAATGTCACTACATCAGACATCATACGTCTGAATCCGGGCTGTGACGAAAAGATCTATGCCGGACAGACAATCAAAATTCCTACGGGAAAAGAGAGTCAGAAGGGAGAAACATTCCATACAATTCAAGCCGGAGAAACACTATACAAACTGACAACCATGTATAATGTATCCGCCAAAGATATTTGTGAAGCAAACCCCGGTTTGAGTGCCGAAAATTTCCGTATCGGACAGGTTATCCTGATTCCACAGAAAAAAGAAGAGCAAACTGCTACTGCAACTCAAACGCCTACCGAACAGACCACCATTCAAGGTCCTGTTGTTCCGAAATGCAAGGATATGCATAAGGTAAAACGCAAAGAGACTATTTTTAGCGTGAGCCGTGAATATGGAATCAGCGAGCAGGAGTTAATTGCAGCTAACCCGGAACTGAAAAAAGGCATGAAAAAGGGACAATTCCTTTGCATCCCTTACCCGGCAGCAACGACCGTGCAACCTACACAGAAGGAAGATCCTTACGCTATTCCTCCCAGCAATAGCGAGCTTTTCCGCAAAAGTAAAGAGACTCCCCAAAAGCTGTCTACCATTAAAGCAGCCTTATTGTTGCCTTTCCAGGAAGACAAACGCATGGTGGAATACTACGAAGGTTTCCTGATGGCAGTAGACAGTCTGAAACGTACAGGTATTTCTCTTGATCTATATGTATATGATTGTGGAAAAGATGTTTCTACATTAAATACAATTCTTGCCAAGAACGAGATGAAAAGTATGAATATCATCTTCGGTCCGATGCATCAGAATCAAATAAAGCCATTGTCCGACTTCGCAGAGAAGAACGACATACGCCTGGTGATTCCTTTCTCTCAAAAAGGAGAAGAGGTATTCAACAACCCGGCTGTTTATCAGATCAATACGCCTCAATCTTACTTATATTCAGAAGTTTACGAGCACTTCACCCGTCAATTTCCCAATGCAAACGTTATCTTCATAGAACCGGCGAGCGTTGATAAGGAGAAAGCGGAATTTATCAGCGGCTTGAAACAAGAGTTGAAAAGTAAAGGAATTCCAATGAGAACCGTCAGTGAAAGCGCAACGAAAGAAACGTTGAAAGCAGCGCTCCGCAGTGATAAAGAAAACATCTTTATTCCGACATCAGGCAACAACGTCTTACTAATTAAGATACTTCCTCAACTGACGCTGTTAGTCAGAGAGAATCCTGCAGAGAATATTCATCTGTTCGGCTATCCGGAATGGCAGACCTATACCAGAGATCATCTGGAAAACTTCTTTGAATTGGATGTATATTTCTATTCTTCATTCTATACGAATACGTTGTTCCCGGCAGCTGTGCAGTTTACCAATGCTTACCATAAATGGTATAGCAAAGATTTGGCAAGCAAATACCCTAATTACGCAATGCTGGGTTTTGACACCGGCTTCTTCTTCCTGAAAGGATTATCGCTTTATGGCTCGGAACTGGAAAACAATC
>OBZR01001086.1_pt1 | contig 11217 bp, 11 predicted proteins | sample 1495541 | NCBI WGS metagenome assembly OBZR01 (sample SAMEA2580240, study PRJEB22360) | human gut metagenome | biome: human gut; feature: human-associated habitat; material: faeces | place: Denmark | collected 2008/2010 | reverse complement strand
CCCCCGCCATGAACGCATCTGCGATCCTGCCTGCGGCACGGCGGGTTTCCTCTCCAACAGCTACGAATACATCGTCGAGCGCTACACCAGTGCCGACAACGTCCACAGCCAGCTGGTGGCCAACGAACGCGGCGAGCTGGAAGAACAACAAGTCTTCGCCGGGGATCTGCTCGCCGACTATCGCCACCACGTCGATACCGACATGTTCCACGGCTACGACTTCGACGCCACCATGCTGCGTATCGCTGCCATGAACCTCATCATGCACGGAGTCGAACAACCCGACATCCACTATCAGGACACCCTCAGCCAGGGCTTTCGCGATCACTTCCCGGACGCCAGCAACGAAGGCTTTCACCTGATCCTCGCCAACCCGCCCTTTACCGGCACCCTGGACGAGGAGGACATCGACCCCAAGCTGCTCGGCAAGGTCAAGACCAAGAAGACCGAGCTGCTGTTTATCGCCCGCATCCTGCAAATGCTCAAAATTGGCGGGCGCAGCGCCACCGTCGTGCCGCAGGGGGTACTGTTCGGCTCATCCAAGGCCCATGTGCAACTGCGCGAGCTGCTGGTGGAGCACAATCAGTTGGAGGCGGTGATCAACCTCCCCTCCGGCGTGTTCAAGCCCTACGCCGGGGTCGCCACCGCAATCCTCATCTTCACCAAGGGCGGCGCCACCAGCAATGTCTGGTTCTATGACCTGCAAAACGACGGCTACAGCCTCGATGACAAGCGGAGCCCAATAAGCCAGAACGATCTGCCCCATCTGGTCTCAAGCTGGCAGCACTACCGCAAGCAGGCTCATATGCCGGTCGGCAACTTTATCGGCCACCAGCTCAGCCGCCAGCTTGCCGAGCAGTACCCCAATAACGAGCACCTGAAAGACGAGGCGGGCGTTGAACGGGATTACCAAGACCGCACCCAGAAAGCCTTTATCGTGCCCAAGGCCGAGATAGCCGCCCAGAAATACGATTTCTCCATCAACCGCTATAAAGAGGTGGTCTATCAGGAGGAGAGCTATGAAGATCCCAAGGTGATTTTGGGCAAACTGAAGGCATTGGAAGCAGACATTCTGGCGGATCTTAATGAGCTGGAGAAAATGCTATGACGTGGCCGATGGTTAAATTGAAAAATTGCTGCACAATAGTTGGTGGTGCAACTCCACGACGAGATGAAAAATCATTCTGGGACTCGCCTGATATTCCTTGGGTAACACCCAAGGATATATCGAATCTAAAAAATAAAGTCATACATGATGCACCTGAATATATATCTCAACTTGGTTTTGATAAATCGGCAACATTTATGCTTCCGGAAGGAAGTGTTCTTCTCACATCAAGAGCACCCATTGGGAATTTGGCCGTAACAGGTAAGCCAATGTGCACTAACCAAGGGTTCAAAAGCCTGGTGCCTAATCCTGATGTTGATTGTACATATCTTTATTACTGCATGTTGGCGAATATTGAAAAACTTCAAGCCTTAGGAAATGGTGCCACATTTAAAGAAGTTTCAAAAAAAGTAGTCGAAGATTTTGAAATCCCACTTCCCCCGCTCGACGAGCAAAAACGTATTGCCGCGATTCTGGATAAGGCCGACGCCATCCGCCAGAAGCGCCAGCAAGCCATCGCCCTCGCCGATGACTTCCTGCGTAGCGTCTTCCTAGATATGTTTGGCGACCCCATTACCAATCCTAAAAAATGGGATATGCAACCAATAGGAAAGCTATTGCAGATAAAACATGGCTTCGCCTTCAAGAGTGAGTTTTTTACCTCTAAAGGCGAGTATATACTCATGACACCAGGTAATTTTTTTGAACGTGGCGGTTACCGAAATAGACAGGAAAAACAGAATTACTATAACGGAAACATACCAGATGGTTATATTTTAAATGCTGGAAATCTTCTTGTAGCAATGACGGAGCAAGCGACTGGTTTGCTGGGTAGTTGCTTGGTTGTTCCCGATGCGGGGAAATTCTTACATAATCAGCGATTGGGTCTATTGAAATTTAATCAAGACGCATTAACACCTGAATACTTGTATTATCTATTTAATAATGAGTCAGTTCGACAAGCGATACAAGTGTCAGCTACCGGAACTAAGGTTAGACATACATCGCCTAATAAAATTGAAGAAATTATGTCTATAGTGCCAGATATTAAAACGCAGGTACGCTTCAGCGAAATAGTACAATTTATAGCTAAAGTTAAAAACAATCTTGAGCCATCAGAATCTGAGAGCAAAATACTTTTCAATTCACTTTCTCAAAAAGCCTTCTCCGGCCAGTTATAAAATTGAGGGAGGTCATAGACCTCCCCATTAAGCCATTCCTAATACCGTTTTTACCTTATCCCTGAATTGGCGGCTAAATAGGGTGTGCTCGCCGGTTTCATGCCGTATCCGCCCGGCGACGATGCAGGGGGAAATCGACAGCGTTTGCGCCAGCGCGGTAACGGCGGCCGGAGTCGTTAAGGCCACCGCAGACCAGTTGCTCGCCGGGATCAGGCTCTCTTGGGCCAGCGCATCGGCCTGCTGTTCAATCTCATCACCGCCCTCTGCATCCAGATCATCCAGATACCAGGTCTGATTGCCGTCCATATGCAATGCGATATGCGCCAGTTCATGGAGCAGGGTGAACCAGAAGTTATCCAGCCTGTCATAGCGCAGGGTTAACGCCACTACGGGGGCGCCGTTATGCCCTACGCAAACCGCGCCATCCAGATAGGTTTTGGGCAGATGGGGTTCAAACACCAGATGAATACCCGCCCGGTTCAGGTACTCCTTGGCGAGGTGCGGTCCCTGTTCTGACCATGAAAGCTGCGCCAGTTGGCGCATCCAATCCGCGGTTACCGTTCCAGGCTGGTAGAGAGTAGTAAGTGGTTCAGCTTGAGCTTTACGCAACACCTGAGCTTGCCACGCCCACACTGCATAGCTGTCGGTCTGCTTATCATTCGAACGCAGATGTGCCGTGGTGCGGAGCATGGCCGGTTTCAGTGTAAAGCCGTTAATAGGGGCCATAAAACGGTTGATATGCTCGGCCGCATACTCTTTAAGCTCGGCCAAAGAGCCTGTGAAATCAGGGAAGTACCCTCGTTGGCGCATCTGTGTCAGCGGAAATGCCAGCCAGTCGATCTCCATATCGCTCACCTGCTGCTGAACTGGCTCCCGGATCAAGACGTCGGCAGGAATACCCAGCCCTTGGCTCAGTTGCCGGATCATATTCAGGCTCAGTGGCCGTTTGCGATTGAGCACTTCAGAGACCTTGGAGGGAGAGCCGATATAGGGCGCCAGATCCTTATTCTTTAGACCCATCTGCTCCATGCGAAAACAGATGGCATCAATGGGATCTGGCAGGTCGAGCGGGTAGTGTTCGACCTCAAACTGTTCGATAAGCAGCGCCAGCACTTCCAGCTCATCCGCTTCAGAAGATCCCTCTTGCGGGTTGGCATCCATCAAAGCCATCAGTCGAGCCAATGCCTGCTCGTGCTCATGTTCAGATTTAATCACTTTGACAGTGTACATAGCGTCACCTTAGAAAGACTGCTTGTCATATTCGGCATGGGTTCCGAGCCACTCGATCACCACCAGCCCGTTCTGATAACGAACCTTGACCACCAGGCGGTAGCTGTTCCCTTTGATATTGAAAATAACCCGATTATCCGCAAGAAAACTTGCCGATGCGTATCGCTGCTTGATGTCTTGAGGGGTTTGCCAGAGGCAGCTTTTGCTGGAAACTTCGCTAAACCAGGCATCCAGAGAGGGCTTGGCGTCCGCATGTTTGGTGCTGAATTTTTCCAGCTTATCTCGTCCTAAGACCTGCATAGCCACCCCAAGTTCCCAATTTGGGAATTGTAATGTTCATATAGAGAAATGGGAACTTTTTTCCAACACAATTTCCTCGCACAAGCAGATAACCTGTTGATACGATGGCTCCATGTGTGGACATCATCAGCAAACGACACTGCACTCCCGTGAAGTGACCCTGGCGCACCTTGAGTACAGAGGCTTTTTGGTGACCAGCGGTGAGTTCAAGCAAAAGATATATACCCTGCCCGGCGCCTCTCTCCCAACGCCGGATGAGGTGTTCTCCTTTGCCTCATCCCCAGAGATGGGCTAGAGCAGCTCCACATATAGCGATGAGGGGCCCACAGATAATGCCACCAAGGATCCGCACGGGCGATTAATCTCGGAGCATTTTGATGCCCCCTATATCGATGAGGTGGCTAACCTAAGCGACACCATGCGACAGCAGCTCTTTCAACTGGTCTGGGAGCCACGCCAGAAGACGCGGCTGGAGCGCAGCACCATGGAGGCTGCAATGATCCGGGTTTGTCGGGGGCATTTTGTCTCCATCTCGGCACTCGCCAATATCGCCCGGAGAGATGAGCAATCCATCCGGCAGCAGTATCTGAAGAGGCTGGTGGAGGAGGGCAAACTCAGGCTGGCTTTCCCGCAATATAAAACGCACTTGAGGCAGGGCTATATCGCCGCCCCCGAGCATTCAACGCCAACACCACCAGGTTCATCATGAAAACACTGACGATTGAACAACAAGCCAAATCCCGCACCCGCCGTCTACGCAAGAAGCTGAGAGTAGGGGAGTTTCAGGAGCTTGGCTTTTCCATCAGCTTCCGCTTCGATAGCCAGAGGTACACCCTGGATCAGGCTCTCGATCACTGGATAGAGTTTGTAGAATCCCAGGGGTGGGGCTTTGGCGGCGGTGGCGGGGAAAGGTCAGATATCCTATCCGGTTATCTGGCGAGCTTCGAGCGGGGTACCCTCGGCGAGGCCGACCGGGAGCGCGCCCGCGAGTGGCTCGATAGTCAGCCCGGCTTTGCCTGTATCCAGTGCGTCGAATTGAGCGATGTCTGGCATGGCCCCTGGGAGGAGTGAGCTGATGGTAATGTCGGCCACCAGCAAATGTAGCGGGCCAAGAAATCCATGCCCCTCTTAGTAACGAACGACGGCCTCGATCATTGACTCCATTTTTCAGACTCAAGTGTCGATGGAGCGAAGGGGCCAGCGAATTTTCCGCTGATAAATTGAACCGGTCAAAAAGGAAAACGGGATGGATACGCCAAGCTTGTTGCTTGAGTGCTCAGATGTGGAGCTGATGTTGTCACAGGAGTTGTTGACCGAGGTGCAGCTAGAGGATGCATTTGCTTTATGCCGGCAGGAAAACAATCTGGATCTGGCGGCACGGTTGCTGAAGGAGGCTATTGGTCTGCCGAGTACGGAGAGCTTCGCTGCCGAGTGTGAGCTCACGGATTTTCATCAGGCGGCCCGTGATGGGGACTTGTTTCGATTGCAGGCGTGGATTGCTGCAGGCGTCCCGATTAACGTGCAGTACGAATTGGGTGACTGCGAACTGGATGAGGGCGGATTCGAGGCTGGCACGGCGTTGACGTTGGCGCTGGCTCATGGGAATACAGAGTGCGTCGCCTTCTTGTTGGCCCAGCCCGATATTCGACTGGATATCGTTGGAGAGCAGCATCCGGACGCATCTCATCTGCTCGCCTCATTGAGGTCTTCACGTTATGTGGTGCCCTTCCTGGCGATACGGAATAGCGAGTTTGCCCACTATCTGGATGAATATGATTTTGATGTGGATGTTCGCTGGGGAAAGCATGGAGAGCTGTCCTGCCTAATTGAGGCCTTTGATCGGAACGACCTTGAAACAATGGCTTTTGCCCTACAGCGTGGTGCCGATCCGCAGCAGTACCGGGAGGCAGATTATCAGGAAGAGTCTATTTGGCCCGAGGCTATTGAGGCCTATTTGGCTCGCCCTAGTGAGCTTGACTTAGCCAAGATAAGGCTGCTCATGGAGCATGGCGCGAGTATTCTGGCTCATGTGAATTATGACTCGACTTCAGTTACCCAACGGGTATGGGAAAGTCGCAATCCGATGCTGATGGAGTTGTTCGATCTGGAGTGGTTGCAAGAGGCCTTTTCCGAGATACAGCAACAGAGAGATTGGCTGGAATCACAACAGGGGTCAGTGGACCTCTTGGCTAAGGTCGGCCACTCTGTCTCAGAATCTCCGATCATGGTGGACCTGCTGCCTGATATGCATAAATTGGGGAGGGTGCGGGTCGGTGGCTGGATAAAACGATTGGCGTTGTTGCAAAGCACGGAGGGCCGTTTCTATTTACGTCTTGAGCAGCACGGTATGCCGGAGCGAATTGAATTCCCACTGCCTGAACCTCTGGTGCGTGTTGCTAGGGAGACGTTATCTCTGCCTGATTTTTCTCCTTTGGGATGGGGTATCCGGTTGTTGTCGGAAGAGGCTATTGATTGGTGGCATGCTCTCGATGACATATTAGGGCATTCCTTCCGCCTGTCATTATTTGATGAGCTGCGTTATCGGGATGGGCAGCGTGAGCTGATGGCGGACACTTTCTAAGAGAACAGCTTTAATTGGGTGCGTCGGTCTCGGTCTCGGTCTCGGTCTCGGACATCATCTGATCACGATGTGATCACCCGTAACGAGACAATCGAATTTTTTGACGGGCTTTGAGTGACAGATTTACATGCTTGTGGCTTTCCCACTCAAATCTCTATGATCATTACCAACCCTAGACAGGACGTGGCTTTGCTCGCCATCAGCCTTCTAGGGATAGGTGATCAGATAAGGTGATCGGATCAGGCAACGCTGATCTGATCCGATGCACCTGATCACCTCTCAAATTTTTCCAGATACCAGCCCCATGGTTCGTTTTGAGCACCTACTTGGCATGAGACGAATTGCCAGCCAAGGTGGTACAAGTCATTATTCAAACGCCGAAACACCATTCTGTGGTTTGTGCTGATCAACGCCAAATGATCAGTTAGCTCTTGACTGGTGACTCCGGGGTAAGTCGCCACAGCCCAGATATGGGCATGATGGTAATGCCAGGACATTTTGGTCACAACGTGCATCACGTTATCAATCGGCCCCATATCTTCAAGGGCAAATCTTCTGGATAATTTATCCATAAGCCGACGGGAGCGTTGCCCGTTTTTCCTATTTATCTTAGTCACGATTTTTTTGTCGACTAAAGCAGAAGGGAATATCAACGGTTTAATAGTTGTTTTTCTCTGCCGCTCTATTTGCTTTTCTAATTTCTTACGTCGCTGACAATAGTCATACTTCCACCATTCATCCTCTGTTATACGCTGGTATGCTTTCTCTCCATACATGAGGCGTAATTTTTCCTCAATCGCATATAACTCATCCGCCTCGTTCTGTTCATCACCCATTTAATCGTTCTCCAGTTTAATGGATAGTATAATGTCGCTGTACATCAAATTTTGCTGGTGGACCTCAATGCTCCTGCAACCGCAGTATCAAATTGTGTGACCCATCTTGGTTGGTATGGGCGATTACGGTGTTTTCTTTTGGACGCTAGGTTGCCTCGCACCTGTTATAGATCCCCCCGGTGGCATCAAAGCCATAGTCTCTGACCTTTTTCGGTCTGTTTCCTTTGGTTTCAGCCTTGGCGAGATAACTGAGCCGATAGACAAGCGCACAAAATCGCCCAATCTGATCACGATGGATATGATAGAAGGGCCTTGGGGGGAGGCAGAGATACCCATAGCTCCAGATGCTGCTTGCAATCTTTTCAATTACCGATGGATGTTTAACATACTGGCCGTCTACCAGCAGAACTGCGTGATAATGCTGAGCTTTGGCTTGATCCTGCTCACGAACCCAGATATAGCGGTAGTAAATATTCCCATACTGCTTGAGTAATTGGCGACGTAATTTTGCGAAGAACTCTCTGACACAAGAATTATTCTCCGTCCATTGCTTAAGGTGTAGCTCAATTCTGATTGCAGTCAGTTTACTGCGCCTTTCAAAGAACTCTCTCAGAACTGTAAAAATGCTATCCATTATGTCTTTTCGGATCTGATATTTGGATATCACAGTCCAGAGCCGTCCTTGATAAAAATAGTTTGGAATAAGGGTTCTTTGATAACTATTATCAACAATTGGCATATTATTAATATCCTATCCAATTTGCCAACTTGTTCGGCCACGGAACCCTTATATCAAAAGGGGTGGCAGCGTAGCTGTCATCGCCGCGCAGTGGTAACAACGTGCTAAAAATGTCTCAAACTGTCACATTGGGCGGGGTTGGGGCTGGTTGGGACAGTTAGGATTGATTGTTCAGATACTTCATGACTTCATCCCTGTTCCACCCGATCGCTCTGCCATTTGGAGTCCGCAACGGCGGAGGCAGCTCACCTTCACTAACCCACCGATATACAGTTTGGCGGCTCCGCCCAAGCAGTGTACAGATCTCAGCCATTTTCATGATCGGTGTCGGTGCTGCTGGTACGCTAAAGTAGTCCAGAATGTTCATTTCACAGCTCCCCGCTTACTGGCGGTGAATCCAAAGGAGCAAGTCAGAAAGAAGCCAAGCACAGCTAGCTCCCAGCTTTTTGCGTTTGGGAAACGCCCCTTTTTGTTCAAGTACCCAGGCTTGGGTGCGGGAAATAGTTGTGATGGTTTTACGTTCATTTTCGCGAACCAAGCGATCTTGGTTATAGCCGTAGAGGCTGAGGATTTGCTGGCGCTCGATACTGTATGACATTGAATCCCTCCGAGTGGACATTGTTCCGGCAGATGTTGCCGGGTTCGGAGGGATTCTCAGGTGTTTATAGATGTTGGGGTATGCAGGTAGGGGGTACCTTACATTTGGATGGCTATTTTTTAGCCTTTTTACTTTTCAGTTTTAGGATGGTGCGATAAATGAACTCGAAATAATCCCGTTCCTTGGGAGCCCCAGAACCGGAGCCAACGGATTGATATCTAACAGGATCAGTTTCAATAAACGACAGAACGTCTTTCTGTATGCGAAGCGCATGAGACTTTGCTGTCTCTTTTGGGTTTTTACTTGTGTCATCCCAGTACAGCCGCTCAATCTCGTCATGAAGGGGAGCCAGCAAAGCCGCTTTTGCTTGACCCCCTTTTTTACCTTCCGCCTTGCGAGCTGACTGGTAGTTCTTGTGGGGTAAACCACTCGCGAGATTACGATCGCGTTCACCTAGTGTGATCAGATGCTTACTTAACCGCCGTAAGCCAAGTGCAGCCATACCTCTTGGAACATGCATATTCACAAACTGATAGACATCCTCCCCTTCCAATGAGCTTTTCCCGTCCATGCCCGCACTGTCTCGCATCATCAACAAAGCCGCAGCAGCGAAGTCCTTTTTGCCCAGAATCTGCTCAAGTTGGCACTCAATACCTTCAAACCATTCCATGGCCGTTATGTATTTTGCGAGCCTTTCTCGGAGTTCTGGATACTCCTTCACGATCTCTCTGAGCTCTAAGATCAGGGAGTTGTGGCTCATAAATGCTGGATATGTGTTGGTAGACATAGATGACTATCTCAGGATGCTCTACTGATGAACGGGACTACATTGGGTTGGCTATCCACAATGGGAGCCAGTATGTCTGCCAGCTTTTCTAATGCCTCTCGTCGCTCGTCAAGGTAGTCGTGCCGGTTATAAATCCCCTCGACGCCTTTTAGTTTGTGATTCAGGCACCGCTCTGCGACATGGCTCGGAATGCCAATAGAAGCCAGCAAGCTACGGCAGGTACGACGCAAGTCGTGAATGGTGAAGTGCTCTAAACCGGCTTCACCAAGCACATTGGCTAACGGCTGTTTCTTGCTATCTACTTTTTGGCCAAAAAGCTTGGCAATGGCATGGTTCAAGGTGTCGTCGGAGATATAATCTCGCCGCTTGCTGGCCCGCCGTGATGGAAACACATAGGGTGATCCGCAGGCCCGTACTTTTAGTTCGGCAAACCATTCGAGGCTGGCTGCGCTCAGCGGGATAGTGATCGCGGTGGCAGTCTTACTTCGCTCGGCTGGAATGCACCACGTTCCCTCGTCAAAATTGAGCTCACTCCACATCGCCGCAATCAACTCACCTTTACGCACCCCTAGATGAACCAACAACGCGATTGCCAGGTAGTTTTCACGGACAAACTGGTCCCGGTGTTTGCGAAGAACAGTGAACAGTAAATCCAGCTCATCAAGACTAAGAATGCGCTTCCGGCTCTTTTCCTGCCCACCAGCATCCGACATGGTGAAAGCCTGGGCAGGGCTGTAGTCCAGTAGGTTCAGCTTGATCGCATGCTTGAAAAGCTGCTTGCAAACCATCAAGGCATCATTGGCGGTTGCATTGCGCCCGGAGTTGGCGACGGTATGGATGATGGCGCGAATATCGCGAGCATTAACGTCTTTCAATGCCAGCTTACCAATGTGTGGGGCAATCTCTTTTTGGTAGAGGCGCTTGGGGATCTGCGGGTGCTTCAGCCGTCGGCTGACATCATGCTGATGCCAGTCGAGAAATAGTTGCTCGACAGTCTTGATTGTCTCTTGCTGATCGCGTTTGCGCTCTGCTGAAGGGTCTTTGCCATTTTCCACATCGGCGTTGAGGCGGGCGGCTTCACCACGAGCCTGAGCCAGAGACAGATGAGGGTATGACCCTATCGTGAACCAGACCCGCTTCTTGGCGATATTGGTATAACGGAACACCCACTTGCGAGTTCCACTGGGCAGCCGTCGAAGATACAGGCCATCGCCCACATTGATGTTATTGGTGGTGCCTAACTTGCCCTCTTTTCCATCTTCAGCGTCCTGATCTTTGATCTTCTTGGCGAGTTCACTGGCTTTCATGCTACGTCCTTCGGCTAGTGGTATCACGTTATGGTAAACGTGGTATCACGTCGCATCGTGATACCAATCGTGATACCACTTTTATCGAACAATCCAGAACGATGCAAGACATGCATAAACAGCAAACCCCTGAAAATCAGGGGTTTGTGAGTCATCTGAGACAGCGAGAAACGCCGAAAAACATCACTCTATGTTCTGAATTTGCTCGCGCATCTGCTCGATGAGGACCTTCAGTTCGACGGCGGACTGGGTCACCTCGGCGTTGATGGATTTGGAGCCGAGCGTGTTCGACTCGCGGTTGAACTCCTGCATCATGAAGTCGAGACGACGGCCGCAGGCGCCACCCTTCTTCATGATCTTGATGGTTTCGCTGATGTGCATCTCCAGGCGATCCAGCTCCTCGGCCACGTCGATCTTCTGGGCCAGCAGCACGATTTCCTGCTCGATACGGGCGGGATCCAGCTCCACCTTGGCCTCGGCCAGGCGGTCGGTGAGCTTCTGGCGCTGCCACTCGCTGATTTGCGGCAGGGGGGGGGGGGCCTGGCCAAGC
>OBZR01001084.1_pt1 | contig 11251 bp, 14 predicted proteins | sample 1495541 | NCBI WGS metagenome assembly OBZR01 (sample SAMEA2580240, study PRJEB22360) | human gut metagenome | biome: human gut; feature: human-associated habitat; material: faeces | place: Denmark | collected 2008/2010 | reverse complement strand
CACAGTTCCTATGTGGTCACTGACCCGAATGGGTACAATTTGGGAGGATGAAACTCAATACAGTGTTCATTCGGTACATAACTCTATTAGGAAGGAGGTAGTCAAAATATGGCTAAGAAACCAATAAAACCGCTGATTACAGCACTTTATGAGCGTCTTTCAAAGGACGATGAGCTGAAGGGCGAGTCCAACAGTATCACCAATCAGAAGAAATATCTCGAAGATTACGCAACGAGAAATGGCTTCACCAATATCCGTCACTTCACGGATGACGGTTATACCGGCAGAAACTTTAATCGCCCAGGCTTTCAGGAGCTGCTGGCTGAGGTTCATGCCGGGAATGTCGGTGTGATCATCGTTAAGGATATGAGCCGACTTGGTCGTAACTACCTGCAAGTAGGGTTCTATACCGAGATACTGTTCCCGGAGAAAGAAATCCACTTCATTGCGATCAACAACAGCGTTGATAGCGAGAACGGATCTGATAATGACTTCACTCCGTTCCTCAACATCATGAACGAATGGTACGCAAGAGATACCAGCAACAAGATCAAATCCATCTTCAATTCTCGCATGGCCGATGGCAAGCGATGCAGCGGAAGTATTCCGTTTGGTTACAATCGTATGCCCGGAGATAAGCAGACCTTGGTTGTGGACCCGGTCGCTTCATTGGTGGTCAAACGTATCTTTGATATGGCCGATACCGGCATGAGTCCGACTCAGATTGCAAAGCAGTTGCAGGAAGAACAAGTGCTGATTCCGTCGGCTTATACAGCCAAGTTTCATCCTGAACAGAATAACGGAAAGCGATATTTTGATCCGTATGGATGGAGCAATACGACCGTCAATGCGATCCTTGACCGTCAGGAATACCTTGGCCACACGATCCTGAAAAAGTCCGTCAGCACCAACTTCAAGACCGACAAGAGAAGGTCAACCAGTGAGGATGAGCAGTATATCTTCTACTTCACTCACGAGCCAATCGTCAGTCAGGAGCTTTGGGACAGCGTTCAGAAACAGAGAGTCCGTTCCCCAAGGAAAACACCGGCGGGAACTTACCAGCAGCACAAGCTGAGTGGTTATCTGTTCTGCTCTGATTGCGGATCAAGAATGGCACTACAGTCTGCCAAGAAGCACAAGGACGGCGATCCTGATGACCGTTACTATTCATTCCGTTGCAGTGCCTATGGTCAGCGAGGTACGGAATGCTCTGCCCATTATGTGAATGCTGAGGCTGTTGAAGGTCTTATCCTCTCAAGCATTCAAAGACTGTCCAAGTTTGTCATTGAGGATGAAGCGGCCTTTGCCGAACAGCTTCGATTGAAGGCTCAGGCCAAAGTTGATGCGGTCCCGGTTGAGAAGAAACAACAGCTTGAGGAACTGGAAAAGCGGTTTGAGGAGCTGGATGTGAAGCTCCGTTCTCTCTATGAAAACTTCTTTGCCGGTCTCATTCTTGAACGTCAGTACAAGACCTTAATGGCTCAGTATGACAAGGAGCAGACTGCCTGCGAGGAACGTATCGAAGAACTGAAAAAAGAGCTTGCCCTTATTCAGGGAAAGCCCATGCAGATCGAGCGTTTTATCAAGCTGATTCACAAGTACAAGGAACCCACAGAGCTGACGGAAGAACTGCTTCATGCCTTTGTTGATAAGGTGATTGTCCATGAGCCTAACGGTAGAGGCAGAAACCGAACACAGGAAATTGAGCTTTACTTCAACTTCATTGGACAGTTTGAACTTGCATTCTCTCCTGAAGAGATCAAGGCTGCCGAAAAACAGGAAGCTAAGCGTGTCCGTGAGAAGAAGGCTCATAAAAAGAAAGTGCAGAAGCAGTACAACAAGCGTAAGAAGCAGGAACGCTATGACGAAAATGAAGGTCATAAATTCCCGAAGCGTGTCTGCGAACACTGCGGTCAGGAATTCTGGCCTAACGGAAACCGTCAGAGATACTGCACCAAGGAATGCACGAATGCTGCCAAGGCTGCTCGTGTCAAGGCTCAGCGCTATGCCGAAAAAGGCGATCATACCTTCAGACAGAAAATCTGTATCGTTTGCGGCAAACCGTTCTGGCCGGTAAATGGTCAGGAGGTTATGTGTTCTGAGAAATGCAAGCGCAGTCATCGCATTGACCGACAGAACTCCTACTATCATGAGTTTGTAGCTGACAAGGAGAAGGCCAAACGAGACGCAATCCGAGAGATGGCACTGGCTGAGAATGATGGTCATCCGTATCCACAAAGGGAGTGCGAATACTGTGGTACTCCGTTTTGGCCGGAGAAGCATCACCAGCGTTTCTGCTGTAAGTCATGTACCAACAAGGCTGCTGAATTGAGAAAGACCGGCACTGATCCGGCGATTAAGGAAGGTCATCGCTTCTTCAAGAAGGTATGCCCTGTCTGCGGAAAAGAGTTTTGGCCTGAAGGTCCGAATACTATCTGCTGTTCCAAGGAATGTGCCTACAAGCGACAGGCGGCTCTCGATAAGGAAAAGCGGGACCAGCTCCGTGAAGCTGTTATAGCTGAACGAGGCGGCCATATGTATGAGGCTATTCCTTGCAAGTACTGCGGTGAAATGTTCTATCCGAAGCATCCTACTCAGCTTTATTGTTCTGAAGGTTGCCAGAAGAACGGCTTGTTTATGAGTCGTTATGGTCACGATCCGGCGACTAAGGAAGGTCATCCTTATAACAAGAGAATATGTATTCATTGCGGTAAGGAGTTTTGGCCTGCCGGTCCGAATACCAAGACTTGCTCTGAAGAATGCAGCCATGAACACGGCATCCTGAAGATGCGTGACTGGCGAGCCGAGCAGAAGGCTCAGGATGAAGCTGAAACCGTCAAACCGGCAATGTAAAAGAAGAGGTTAAGAAGTCATAGTGTCTCGTGGAAGGGGTCACAAACAGACTTCTTCCGATGGAGGTTCTATTATGATTATCAAGTTTATACTCAAGTGCATTGCGTTGCCGTTGCTTCTCCCAATCGTGTTGATCCAGTGGATCGGCATCTTCCTGAACAGTATATCGAGCGTGATCTTCGGTATTCTTTCAGGCATCTGTACCCTGACTGCAATCGCCAGTCTTGCCTTCGGTCTCAGTACCGGCGGCGAGGTGATCAGAATGCTCATCATCGCATTCGTGATCTTTATCATCCCTCATATCGGCAACTGGATCATAGAGAGAATTGTCATGGTTCGGTGCCTGTTAGGAGAATTCATACGGTCTTGATGGCCGATTTCTAAGCAAACCATTACAACTGAATAGGTTACCCATAGCGGTTGTTGTTCTGATAATCATCGGTCAACACCGCTATTTTTATTTCAAAACACACTTACGGAGGTATTCACATGAAGCTTACTGAAAATGTAGCACTGGACTTCATCGATCAGGACATTCTCTTCTGTTGGGCCTGTCCTTCCTATGAGGTCACTATGATGAGGCTGACTGATCTCGGTCGTATCACCGTGGATCCTGATATCAAGGAGCATATCGAGGATCTGATCGTAAAGCTGTTCCTGCACTCTGATCAGGAACGCTTTGAGCAGCTGTTCTATCAGAACCGCTTGCAGATGGAAACCGGCGCAAAGCGCAAGCTGCACTTCGCCAAGGAACTTATGGAAATGGAACTTAAGGAGGTAGCGTAACTATGGATACTATGGAAAAGAGAACTCTCGCGTTCTTCGGTCAGGAGGATCGCTTTGAAACTCTGTCATCGCTGGTCGAATATCTGTTGTTGACTGAGGATAATGACCGGCAGGATGCCATCCTCAATGTCATTCAGAGACTGACGATGTTCAGGGATGATGAAACCTATATGGCCTATCTGTACAGCGTAAGAAACGAGGTGTACGGCATCGATGAGTCATCTGACGAAGTATGAGAAGGAAACCATCCTGCTGACCAGTGAAGGTGATGATACCTACAGTGTCTACACCTTCAATCCCGGTTTGAAGCGCAAGCTGGCTGAGTATTCCCGGAAGTATCCTGATCTCTGCCGTTTGACCGCTTCTACTCAGGAAGGCAGTGAAACCTACGAGATCGACAAGGCCAGGATCAGCATCAGGCTGACAGCTCCTTACTCAGAAGAACGCAAGAAGGCCGCCGGAGAACGAGCCAAGCAGCTGAATGCAGACAAGTCCTCACAGGGCTGAGGATAAGGTCAGAATGTCCAGTGTAGATCGGATGTTTTGACCGATACATAATTCGAATGATAAGGAATTCTCATCGGCGCGAAAAAATAAAATTTGAGATATTAGAATTTTGATTGAAAATCAAGCCGAATTGCGGTATAGTATAGGCTGACACTTTGTATCAAGCGAGCCAAATAAGGAGGGGCTTAAATGAGTATCAGCTATGATCGATTATGGAAGCTATTGATTGATAAAAAGATGAAAAAGGTTGAGCTTATGAGACAGGCTCAAATAAGTAGTAATGCATTGGCTCACTTAAGCAAGGCAGAACCTGTATCCGTTGAGGTTATCGGAAAAATTTGCAAAGCACTTGATTGCACGCCGAATGACATTATGGAATTCATGTAAAGGAGATTTAGTCAAAAATGAAAATGCTGTCGCTGTTTTCCGGCTGTGGTGGAATGGATATTGGATTTGAAGGCAACTTTATTTGCCACAAGAAGTCTGTGAACACCGCAATACACCCTGACTGGATTATTAAAGAAGATGGAGATTGGGTGACTGTTGCTCCAACAGTTTTTGAAACAGTTTTTGCCAATGATATCAGACCTGATGCAAAAGCGGCATGGGTATCATATTTTACTGGTAGAAAAAACAATCCTAACGAAATCTATCATCTTGATAGTATTGTGGATCTTGTAAAAAGAGCTAAGGCCGGGGAGAAAATCTTTCCTGATGGAATTGATATTGTGACTGGCGGTTTCCCTTGTCAGGACTTTTCTATTGCGGGTAAAAGACTTGGATTTGATTCACAGAAGAGTCATCTTGGTGTTGCGCTGGCTGAGGATGAACCTTCCGTTGAAAGTCGCGGTCAGTTGTATATGTGGATGCGCGATGTCGTGACATTGACCGAACCGCGTCTTTTTATTGCTGAGAACGTCAAAGGACTTACTAACCTGAATGACGTTAAGGAAGTTATCGAACACGACTTTGCCCAAGCTGCGAACGGCGGTTACATTGTTGTTCCAGCTAAGGTATTGTATGCTCCTGAATACGGCGTGCCTCAGTCAAGAGAGCGTGTTATTTTCTTCGGCTTTAAGAGAAGCGCATTGACTGAAGCTGCAAAAGAAGCGTTACTGGCAAGCATTATTCCCACAGAATACGATCCCTATCCGGTAAAAACTCATGGTGATGGTCTTGCTCCGACAGTAACCTGTGCTGATGTGTTGAACGATCTTGTCGAGCCAACTGAAGCTACCGATCCCTCTCAGCAGAAGTATTCTATGGCTAAATATATGGGATCCCATTGCCAGGGTCAGACAGAGATTAAACTTGATTCTGTTGGCCCGACCATTAGATCTGAACATCATGGCAACATTGAGTATCGTAGATTAAGCGCAGAACATGGTGGTAAGCACCAAGAGGAACTGGCCGCCGGTCTGACAGAGCGCCGATTGACAATTCGCGAGTGTGCGCGTATTCAAACATTCCCTGATGATTATCAGTTTATCTTGAAAAAGACCGCAGAAAACAAAGCTGTTTCAGCAAGCGATGCATACAAGATCATCGGAAACGCAGTACCCTGTGTTCTTGCGTATAACATCGCAAAGAGTATCGAAGCTAAATGGTCCTTGTACTTTAAGGAGGATTAAGCATGATAGTATCAGTTAATTCCAAGCCTGAGCTATCAGAATTCCGTAGGCTCATGGCAAAGACCGATCAGTTTCTTAATGCGGATGCTATTAAAAGACCAAGGTACTATGCTACCCGAGGTGGTAATCCACTTGAAGATGATGTAATGGAAGCTCTCACAGAGTGCTCTAAAGGTACTCCCTTTCAAGGAACAATAGAAAAAGTCTCCGGTCAAAAATTTCCCGACATAGTAGCGGCTAAGTTTTATGGAGTTGAAGTTAAAAGTACCAAGGATGACCATTGGACATCAACAGGAAGTAGCATTCTCGAAACAACACGAGTAGCTGATGTTGAACGAATATTCATGACATTTGGCAAACTTGGTGGTAATCCAATTGAGTTTCTGTCAAAGCCTTATGAGGAGTGTTTGTATGGCATAGCGGTTACTCATATGCCGCGATATCTCATCGATATGAGATTGAAGAAGGGCGAAACAATCTTTGATAAGATGGGAGTTCCATATGATGAGCTTCGTCAAATGGATAATCCTATTGCCCCTGTTTCAAAATACTATCGTAGTCAGTTAAAACCCGGAGAAAGTTTGTGGTGGGCTGGAGATGCTGCTGATGAAACGGTCTCCGCAACAATTCGTTTGTGGAAGAATCTCACACCTGAAGAAAAAAGAAGATACACTGTCTACGGATGCGTAAACTATCCCGAAATATTCGGTGGTGACTATGATAGATATTCGCTTTGGCTAACGTCTCAAGGAGTAGTTGATCCACATATCAGAGATCAGTTTTCCGCTGGTGGTCAAGAAGAAATGCTGTTATCTGATGGAACAAAAGTCAAATTCCCCGGAGTTTACAGAAGAATAAAGGATAACAGTGATCTGTTTTTCCGTAGAATGGCTCAAGAAGATCCGTCTCTTTTGATTGAGCGCATATCTCTCGATCCTGAGGCCTTAAATCGTAGATTGATGGCATGGGCGAAGCGTGTTTCTCAAGTTTCAAAGATGGACTATGACCTATCAATGGATGCGCTGAAAACTTTCTTTTGGGGACGTGGAGGCGGCAATTTCCCTTGGAATAAAGGCTGATTACTATGAGAGACCCTAAGGTAACGCACAAAATAATGTCAGCGGTTAAGTCCAAAGATACTCGGCCTGAGATAAAACTCCGAAAAGCATTATGGCAAAAGAAGCACCGTTACCGTGTAAATTATAAAAAACTACCGGGGAAACCCGACATTGTTTTTACCAAGTATAAGGTTGCTGTATTTTGTGATGGCGACTTTTGGCATGGCCATAATTGGGCGTTAAGGGGCATGAGTTCTCTTGATGAGGAGTTAGAAAGATATTCTGATTACTGGAAAAGTAAAATTCTCCGCAATATAGAACGTGACCGCGAGAATGATCAGGCGTTAATGGCATTGGGATGGACGGTAGTTAGAATATGGGAAAGCGAAATAAAAAAAGACGTTGATGATTGTGTCAAAACGATAGAGGAAGTCCTCTTTGAAGCAATGCTTCTTCAACATGATAGTGATGATTTCGCATTCAGTGAAATAGAATAATAGGTAAGCCAAAGGGCATCGACTGACAACAGCCGGTGCCTTTTGTTTTACCCATTAACCGGCACTCAAGTGTAACAGCTTGGGTGCTTTTTTATTCCCCAAGGAGGTGGTGCGTATGCACAGCTGATAGCGATAAGGCAGGTCGAATGGACGGAGCTGCCTTGCCGATCACAGTCCAAATCTATAGAAAGGAAAACGCAGATATGGCAGAAGAAACGAAACAGACTCCGAAGCTGGAGCTGATCAGGGCCTCCGAGATCGATCCCAAATCGGTCGATTGGCTCTGGTATCCCTTCATCCCTTACGGCAAGGTCACGCTCGTTCAGGGCGATCCCGGCGATGGCAAAAGTACTTTTCTGCTGACCATCGCAGCCATGCTGACCAAGGGTGAACCGCTTCCGTTTACTGAGCCGGAAACTCCACCTGAACCGATGTGTGTGATCTATCAGACCACGGAAGATGATGCGGACGATACCATCGTTCCTCGCTTCATTCGAGCCAATGGTGACCGTGAGAAATTGATTTTCATCAACGAGAAGGAAGCTCCTATCTCCTTCGATGATGCAAGGATTGAAGCAGCGATCAAGACCACAGGAGCGAAGCTTCTGATCCTTGATCCTCTCTCCTCTTATATCGGAGATTGCCAGCTCAATGCGGCGAATGAGGTCAGGCCACGCTTCAATCACTTGATCCGAATTGCGAAGGAGACCAACGCAGCAATCGTGATCGTCAACCATCTGAATAAGATGTTCGGTACGAAAGCAATCTACCGCACTCCCGGTTCGATCGACATTGTCGGTGCTGTAAGAAGCGCACTGCTCATCGGCAGAAGCAAAGAGAACGATGACGAACGAGTCATGGTTCAGCAGAAGTCGAACCTTGCTCCCACCGGGGCAGCGATCGTCTTCTCTGTTGGTGAAGATGGCATCAGCTTCATCAAGGAATCCGAGTTGACGGCAGATGAACTCCTTGCCTGTTCTTCGGATAAGACCGGCAGGCCTGATACGAAAACACAAGAGGCAATGGAGATCATTCGTGACTTGCTTTCCGATGGTGAGGAACACGAAGCTTCGGAATGTGAGGCCAGGCTGAATGAAGCCGGCATCAGCAAGTCAACGGCGAAGAAAGCCAAGCGAATATTGGGGGTTGTTTCAACCAAGCCTCATTATTCGTGGTATTGGCGACTGCCGGAGAACGAGGATTAAGGGAGTTAAGGGGGAACGCCTTGCCCACGACATCTTTGCAGCATCGCTGAAAGTGTCATAGTGGGTTACGCACTTTGAAAAAGTTGCGTAACACGCTATCCCCCGGCCCCCTGAGGAGGTGCAAAGATGGCAAAACCCAATATGTCAGTTGCGAGAGTTGTAAAGCTGAATGCATCCAGCGTAGGAAAATCAGAAAGGCATAACGAGCGTAAGAATACCAACTATGAAAACGTGAATGTTGTGCCAGAAAGAATTCCCTTCAATGTCAGCTTCAAGTCTCCCGGTGACATGACCTACAATGAGTATTTCGATCACTTGGTTGCCGAAGGAAAAATCTCGACAAGAGGTCTGAAGGATGGAGCGACCTACTTCAATGAGATGATCATCGATGTCAACACGGCCTACTTTGAGGAGCATGGCGGGTACGAGTTTGCCAAAGAATTTTACGAGGAAGCTTACCGCTTCTGCTGTGAAATCTACGGCGAAGATCAGATCGTATCAGCTGTCATGCATGCCGATGAGATCAACAGTGCTGTGTCTAAAGAGCTGGGCAAGCCGGTCTATCATTATCATCTTCATGTAGTCGCAATACCGACAGTGGAAAAGGAAATCCTGTGGTCGAAAAGATGTAAAGACGAAAGTCTGAGAGGAACCGTCAAGGAAGTGATCCGTCAGGTTTCTCATTCAAAGAAATGGAAAAACAGTCCTGTCCTTGATGAGCAGGGCAAGCCGGTTCTCAGTGCGAAGGGCAAGCCTCAGTATGTGAAATCTTACAGCATCCTTCAGGATCAGCTGTTTGAACACATGACTGCCGCAGGCTTCACTGACTTCCAGCGTGGCGAACGAGGCAGCACAGCAGAGCATCTTGAAAGTTTGGATTTTCAGATTAAGAAAGATGCGGAGCGTTTGGCTCAAGGCGAAGAAAAGATTGCAGCCGGTGAAGAACGACTCGCTGAAATCGAGCAGGCCACCGAAGCTGCTACAGCAAAGCTTCAGAAGGTGCAGATCCGATACGATCAGGACCGCAAGGCTTACCTGACCTACGGTGAGCTTGAAGGTCTTGGCAAGAAAGGTATCACCGGGAAGTATTCCCTTGAGCCGAAGGACTACCGGGATCTTGTTGCCATGGCAAAGGAAGGTGTTGCTTCTCGTGGCGAGATCAGCAGGCTAAATGATACCATTTCAAGAAACCAGCGCAGGATCAGCAGCTTATCACGAAGCGTTTCCGCTTTGGAAGAAAAGCTTGCTGAGATGACGGCCAAGTACGACAAGCTGGTTGAAATGACAAGGCCGTATGTAGAAGCTGTTCAGCGTTTCCCTGAAGTGGTGAAGTCTTTCATTGAGAAACTTCTCCCACCGAAGGAACACAAGCAGGAACAGGAAATCAGAAAATCGAATCACAGAAACAGAGATGAGGCAAGATGAGTGACTCCTTACACGAGACACTATGACTTCTTGACCTCTTCTTTTTTCGGAAAATTACGGAGGTTTTATTATGGCAGAAGAAATCAAGTGCACCATCACTAAGAAGATCGGTGTGCTGTCCAAGAAGGACAACGGTTACAGCAAGCAGATCAATCTTGTTTCATGGAATGAGCGTGAGGCCAAGCTCGATATCAGAGAATGGTCTCCTTCTGACAGAGGCATCAAGGGCATTACCCTGACCGATGATGAAGGTCGAAAGCTGCTTGCGGCATTACAGGCATATTACGATGAGGTAGCCGGTGAGCTGCCTCTCTAATAGAAACACTGAGGGGCAGTCCGGCGGCTGCTCCTCTTTCAATTCAAAGGAAAGGATGGATGCAATGGAAGGAACTATGGTTCAGAGAATCGGCAATGTTCTCTATACGGTTCGAGTACGACCGGCAGAGAATGCCAAAGAAAATTATGATACCAAGCTCAAGAAGATCATCGAGCAGGCCATGATCGTAAGCCTGCGTGATGAAGAAAGAAAGTGTTCATGATCTCATTCGATAGAGTCAAAGAAGCGATAACGACCAGACAGGCCGCCGAGAGCTACGGCATTCATGTCAACCGGCATGGCTTTGCCTGCTGTCCGTTTCATCATGAGAGAACACCTTCAATGAAAGTGGATCAGCGATATCACTGCTTTGGCTGTTCGGAGGACGGCGATGTGATCGACTTCACCGCAAAGCTCTTTGGACTCGATCTGAAGGAAGCTGCCGAAAAGTTGGCAGCCGACTTCGGCATCGATGCTCCCTTCGAAGGTTCTCATATTGAACCGGCGCCGGTAGTAAAGACCGGCAAGGTAGCACTGGAAAAGCGTTTCAATGACTGCTGGAGGTTGTATTGTGAATACCTTCATCTGCTGAAACGATGGAAGGAACAGTATGCTCCGAAGATCACCGATGAGGAATGGGATGACCGCTTCGTTGAGGCCGCCCATAGGATCGATCAGGTCGAGTATTACCTTGATGAGCTTTGGTATGCTGACTGGCCTGAAAGAGAAATTATTATGGATGACCTTCAAAGTGACATGGAGAGAATTGCGAAAAAGCCTGATATTTCAAGGCTTTTCTCTCCTGAAGGTCCCTCACTTTAACGGCATTTGTGACGGATGAAAGTATTATTCGGAAACGTCTTGACAATCGCCGTCCGAAAGGCAGCATCGTGATTGAGTGCGGCAACGCCCTTTTGAAGCATGGCTACACCATCAAGATTTTCAACACCATCAACTTTCAGAAGTCGATGCA